>Ga0302284_1000450_pt1 | contig 19322 bp, 22 predicted proteins | sample III_Fen_E2_1_FD_198760 | JGI IMG/M metagenome (GOLD analysis project Ga0302284, IMG submission 198760) | Peat permafrost microbial communities from Stordalen Mire near Abisko, Sweden - III_Fen_E2_1 | ecosystem: Environmental > Terrestrial > Soil > Wetlands > Permafrost | place: Sweden: Abisko...
GATGATTTTGTTTTAGTACCTGATATTTTGGAAGATTAGGAGTGTGAAATGATGTAATATTGAATGATGGAATAATGAAATAATGGACTTGCATCGAGGTTTTACCCTGATCTCTGATCTCTGATCCCTGATCCCTACAGGCTGATCATTTTTGTAATGAACTTGTCGATTTCATCTCTCGATACCTTCAGAAATTTTTCTCTTCGTTCGAATGCTTTATCAGGTATCTCTTTTTTGTAAACTGTCTCAGCTTCGAAATGCATTTCTGAGTGTCCCAGAATAAAGAAAAAACTCATTAATACTCCGTCAATCTCATTGAAAGGTGTAGCGGCATTTGGATTTTTGATATTTATCTCATCAGTATACCATATCTCATAAACTTTATTCCTTTCAGGTGGAAATGTGACTACCGCATTTTTACAATTATATCCGCAAATAATCGATGTTTTTGTTGTTTTCCTGATCACTATTCCTTTCATTGCTTCGAACCCGGGAAAAAGTTCTCCCGGTTGAACAGGATAGAAATATTTTATAGTGAAAAGACTGAAATATGTGTCGAAGATCACTTCGTCGGGATTGGCCAGGTATAATATGCCGGAATTTCCAAATGAAGAAATTATCTCATAAAGGATCTTATTGTTTTTAAAGGATACGATAAGATTTTTAGGGAGTACCTCTTTCGGCATAGGCCCAAAATTACCAATATAATCTATGTTATAATGGATTTCCCCCTGATTTATGAATTTCCCCGCTTTTTCTTTACAGGAGAAACCTGTCAGTGCGAAGATTACCGCAGTGAACAATACATAGCTGAATCTCACGTATCTGGTAGTATTTTGAGTTTCGTAAATGTAATATTTTTTTTTGACTTCAATTCTAACAGTTGATATTTATAAGATTTATCAGCTTTAAAACATAAGTTATTTAGTTTTCTATTGCACACGTACTAATGTGGAATTCTTTGGAATTTGGTAACTTTGAAATTTTTCAGCATATTATAATAAATTTTATGGAGAAGAAACTTGCTGTTGTTGCCCTTGGGGGGAATGCCCTGTTAAGAGGTGACCAGGCCGGAACTATTGATGAACAGGAGCAAAACACTACTGAAACTCTTGAAAACCTTATCTTTTTAATAAATGATGGTTATGACCTGGTCATTACCCATGGTAACGGGCCTCAGGTTGGTAATATCCTCATGAGGAATGATGCAGGTGAACAGTTATATGGTATTTCACAGATGCCGGTGGATATCTGTGTGGCTGACTCGCAGGGAGGAATCGGCTATATGATCGAACGGATGTTCAGAAATGTACTAAATAAGCATGGGATTACTAAAAATGTAATCTGCATTGTTACTCAGGTTCTTGTTGATATTAATGATCTTGCATTCAGTGACCCTCAGAAGCGAGTCGGTAAAATATATTCAAAAAAACAGGCTGATGACCTTTCTACCAGAAAGGGATGGATATTCAAAGAGGAAGTTAAAACTGAGGGAGGCTTCAGGAGGGTTGTTCCGTCTCCGGTTCCTGTCGGTGTAATAAATGAATCAATTATTAGTGACCTTGCCAGGGAAGGAAATATTGTTATTGCTGCAGGGGGAGGCGGAGTTCCTGTCTATATTGATGAAAAGAAAGATGTAAGGCCAGCTGAAGCAGTCATTGATAAAGATCTGGCCTCTTCACTTCTTGCGTCGCAAATTGGTGCTGACGAGTTTTATATTCTTACTGATGTTCCATATATTTACATCAATTATAAAAAACCGGATCAGGAAGTTAAGGAATTTCTTAACTATCAGGATACGCTGAAATACCTGAATGAAGGTCAGTTTGCAAAGGGGAGCATGGCACCTAAGATAGAGGCATGCCTGAATTTTATTAAACACGGAGGCAGAAAAAGCGTCATCACTGAAGCATTTAAGCTGGCTGACAAGAAATATGGTTCTAAGATTACAATGGAATATGAAGATGACCGAAGGTAGGTGTGAGGCTTGAGGTGTGAGGTGTCGGGCTTCAGGTGTCAGAAAATTTGTATTAAGAATAGGGATTTCCTGACGCCTGTAGCCTGTAGCCCGAAGCCTTTTAATAAATGAACAAATTTTTCTATTTTTGTCACAACAAAATTAACTAGTTATGTCTATCAATCTTCGCAACCGTCCTTTTCTTAAACTTCTCGATTTTACTCCGGAAGAAATTAAATATCTCCTCGATCTGGCTGCAAAGCTTAAAGAATCAAAAAATAAAAAGGCTGAAAAACAGTACCTTAAGGGTAAAAACATTGCTCTTATTTTTGAAAAATCCTCAACACGAACTCGTTGTGCTTTTGAAGTTGCTGCTTATGACCAGGGAGCTCATGTAACCTACCTTGGTCCTACCGGTTCACAGATTGGGCAGAAAGAGTCGATGAAAGATACTGCAAGGGTACTTGGAGGTATGTATGATGGAATTGAATATCGCGGCTATGGTCAGGATATAGTTGAGGTACTTGCCAGATATGCAGGTGTGCCTGTTTGGAACGGATTGACAAATGAATTCCATCCTACTCAGATTTTGGCCGATTTCCTTACAATGATAGAACACTCGGATAAACCTCTGAATAAAATGGTTTTCTGCTACCTGGGTGATGCCAGATATAATATGGGCAATTCCCTTATGGTCGGTTCTGCCAAAATGGGCATTGATTTCAGAATTGCAGCTCCAAAAGAATATCAGCCATCTGAAGATCTGGTGGTAAAATGCAGGGCTATTGCAAAAGAGACAGGTGCAAAGATAACTATTACCACGAATGTTGAGGAAGCAGTTAAAAATGCTGATTTCCTTTATACCGACGTGTGGGTCTCTATGGGTGAACCGGATTCTGTATGGGAAGAGAGAATAAGATTATTAAAACCTTTCCAGGTGAATATGAAAGTAATTGAAAAGACAGGAAACCCATCGGTTAAATTTCTTCATTGTCTTCCCGCATTTCATAACAGGGATACAAAAGTAGGAGAGGATATCTTCAATAAATTTGGTCTCGATGGGATGGAAGTGACAGAAGATGTCTTTGAATCCAAATATTCAATAGTTTTTGATGAGGCTGAAAACCGGCTTCATACAATTAAGGCGGTTATGGTGGCTACACTTGGAATGTAGTTGGCCCCCCTGCCCCCCTAAAGGGGGGTATATACTCAAATATGAAGGGAATTTTCTTAAAAAACGAGAACGAGCCCCCCTTTAGGGGAGATGGGGGATAAGGATCAGGAAATCAGCTCCTTAACGAAATAAAATGTCATTATAAATGAGGCGGCAAGTTTAAGGCCGATACCAGTAAGGAATCCCAGCAGGCTTCCGAACCCGGCCTTAAAAGCATAACTCAGATCATCTTTGAATATCATTTCCCCTGCAAATGCACCAATTAACGGACCCAAGATTATACCCAGCGGACCAAGAAAGAATCCCACTATTAAACCTACAATTGCACCTTTGGTTCCGTACTTGGAACCGCCGAACTTCCTTGTTCCCCACACTGGCACAATATAATCGAGAACTGTAGCTATAATAGCTATGGTACCAAGAATAATTAACGTTATCGTAGAAAACTGACCGAACCTTGTCAGGTGAAGGAATATTAATCCAAGAAAACTTAAAGGAGGTCCAGGTAATACGGGAACCAGGCATCCGATTATCCCTATGATCATAAAAATGATCCCAAGAATAAGCAGTATATAATCAGACATTCAGATAATTCTTATCACTTCTTGCCAAGATCATCAAACTCGACGTTTGTGAATTCTTCAGCTGTCATAGTACTTTTTTCATCACTGATCTCGGCAAAGGATGTTGGTTCCGGAGTATGACTTTCATCTTTGCCATTACCAATATAAGTAACAGCATCTTTTAATCCGTCTGAAAACTTTTCAAAATCTTCTTTATAAAGAAAGATCTTATGCTTTTCATAAAACACTTTCCCTTCTTTTCCTAAACGTTTCTTGCTTTCAGTAATAGTCAGATAATAATCATCTTTCCTGGTAGCTTTTACATCAAAAAAGTATGTTCTCTTTCCGGCACGCACCACCTTGGTGAAAATTTCTTCTTTTATGTTTTTTTCATCATGCCCGTTTATGACTTCCTTTATTCCGGCTTCTTCTTCCATTTCTAAGTCAGTTAGTGTTAGGGTTTTGTTTTATATTGTCAAATATAACAATTATTTTATCAAATCAAAACCTGACTTAATATTTGTCCTTAATTTTGCCAAGTTGTTTTGAGGGAACAGGAAAAAGAGTACTTTTGCTGCGGAAATTTGAGGTTCTTTAGAAATGATAAGCAGAAGATTATTACGTATAAAAGCCCTGATGGCTCTTTATGCTTTTAACCGCAGGGAGGATGAGAATCTTGCCCAGGCCGAGACAGAATTGATGTTCAGCATTGGTAAGAGTTACGATCTTTATCATTATCTGCTGTTGCTTGTTCTTGAAGTCGCTGATATAGCAGAGGAGAAGATCGATCTGGCTCTTCAGAAAAGAATTCCGTCTCATGAAGATCTTAATCCGAGAAGAAGATTTATCGATAATCAGATTATAGGTCAGCTGAGAAAAAACATTGAATTTAAAACCTATATTTCCTCCAAAAAGCTTTCATGGGTTAACAATTCCCATATTCCACGCCTCTTATACAGTAAAATGATCGTATGGGAAGTATATGAGGAGTATATGAACTCGGAAAATAATAATTTTCTTTCCGATAAGAAGTTTATTATCAGGCTTATAACTGAATTGTTTTCAAATTCGGAAGATTTACTTGCAAACCTTGAAGAACAGAGCATATACTGGAATGATGACATGGAATACATTTCATCAATGGTTGAGAAAACATTGAAAAAATTCAAAACCGATTCAGGAGAAAAAACGCCACTTATGCCTCTATTTAAAAACGATGAGGATGAGGAATTTGTGAAAATTTTATTCAGAAAGGCAATCCTCCACTCTGAAAAATGTTCTGAGCTTATTGATAAAAATACCACCAACTGGGAAGTGGACAGGATCGCTCTGATGGATATTCTTGTGATGCAACTGGCAATAACTGAAATACTTGAATTTCCGGAGATACCTGTAAAGGTGACTTTGAATGAATACATTGAGATTGCTAAATACTATTGTACTTCAAAAAGCAGTACCTTTGTCAACGGTATTCTAGATAATATAGTTAAAGAAATTCGGGATGACGGACTTTTTAATAAGTTTGGAAGAGGGCTGGTTGGCGAGGCCTTAACAGACGAAAGTCAATGAGTCTTAATTAATTGAGCATTATGCATAAGATCATAGTAATATCTTTTGTACTGGTAACAATAATAGTTTCTAATTGCAACAGTGGACAGGGACAAAACTCAGCCGCTTCAAAAACAAATAGTTCAGGAACAAGTGTGATAAGCTTCAGGGAATATCAGCATGATTTCGGAAAAGTTGCAGAAGGGGAGAAAGTCAGTTTCACATTTACATTCGATAATAAAGGGGAAACAAATCTTATAATCTCTTCTGCAACAACAACATGCGGATGTACAGTGCCTAAATATGAAGCAAAACCAATTCCTCCGGGAGCAAATGGGAACCTGGAAGTTGTTTTTGACACTTCGGGAAGAAGCGGAATGCAGACAAAAACCATTACGGTAAAATCTAACGCCACCACGCCTGTTGTATTATTAAAAATTACCGCTGAAGTAGTAACCACAGATAAATAGTAATAATTAATACTTTTAAAAAATGACCAGTTTTGTGTATTTGTATTTGATGGGACAGCCTGCCGGAGCAACCGGTCAGAGTAACCCGCTTGTGACTTTTCTTCCGCTTATTCTTGTCTTTGTTGTTTTTTACTTTTTCATGATCCGACCCCAGATGAAAAAGCAGAAGGAAGTGACCAGCTACAGAAGTTCCCTGAAAAAAGGAGATAAAGTTATAACCACAGGGGGAGTATATGGGAAAATCTATGAAGTGAAAGATAACTATGTAACTGTTGATGTTGGTGGGGATATCAAACTGAGAATTGATAAAAACGCTCTTCTTAAAGATCCTTCTGCCGACGAATTATAAATAATTCTTTACATTAAACCTTTTGTGAAAAAGGAAAATGGAATACGGAGAGAAAACCTTATGAAGAAGGGAGTAAGAGCAATTAACAGAGATATCGCTGTTTTTGCTTTCTTCCTTATTCTCTCTTTTATTTTATGGTACCTTAACTCACTCGGAAAAGAAATTGAAGCCGGAATAAAATATCCTCTGAAGTACACAAATGTCCCAAGGGAGAGAGAGATATCTGAGGAATTACCAACTGAACTGAATCTTTTTCTCAGAGGACCGGGTTATTCAATTTTAAAGCTCAAAATTTCAGGTAATAAAACTCCTTTGATTATTGATATTTCAAAAGTCAATTACAAAAGAACTCCGGGGGATAGAGCATTAAACTATTATATTATAACATCAGGACTTACAAAAAGCCTGAATGTACAGATGAGATCAGGATGTGAGATAACTTCAATAAAACCCGATACTCTCTTTTTCACATTTGATAAGGTAGCTGCAAATTCGTCTGTTATTTCCGATGGTAAGCCAGATAATAGAAAGAAACGATGACTTTTTATCCCTGAGACACTTAAATGATAACAGAAAGAAAATCAGGTTTTAAGCTTGGTGTCACCGGTGGTATCGGAAGTGGCAAAACATCTGTGTGCAGGGTTTTCAGTGTTCTCAGTGTACCTGTATTCTCAGCAGACAGAGAGGCACAGGACATAATGGAAAATGACGAAGTGATCAAGTCAAAGATCAATTATATTTCGGGAAAGGACCTTTATGCTGACGGGAGTCTAAACCGAATGGAACTGGCTAAGATTATCTTTAATGACAGAGCTCTCCTTGATAAAGTAAATCTGCTGGTTCATCCCGCTGTATTTGATCGCTTCAGAAAATGGGTTAAGGATCAGACTGCTCCCTATATAATTATGGAGGCTGCAATACTTTTTGAAAGCGGAGGTTCGAAATTTGTAGATAAGGTAGCAACAGTTGTGGCGCCCGTTGAACAGAGAATTGGAAGAGTTATTGCGAGAAATAAACTTTCGAGGGACCAGGTTATGGAGAGGATGAGAAATCAGATGGATGACGAGATGAGGATTAAATTGTCGGATTATATAATCAATAACTCCGAAAATGATATGATAATTCCTCCAATTCTGAGTATTCATGAAGATATATTAAAACTTATAAATACCCAAACCTGAATATGGGAATTTTTGGAAAATGGCTTGGAGGCGGACTTGGTTTCGCAATGGGTGGACCAATAGGTGGCCTGTTGGGCTTTCTGGTAGGCTCTATGATAGATGGTACCACCGTTCGTACTTCAACGTACGCTTCAGGAACGACAAGGTCAAGTCAGGGCGATTTCGGTATGAGCCTTCTCGTTCTTGTTGCAGCAGTTATGAAAGCTGACGGGAAAGTTGTTAAATCTGAACTCGACTATGTTAAGCAATTCTTTGTCAGGCAGTTCGGCCAGGAATCAGCAAAACACGCTCTTCTTACCCTGAAAGATATACTCAAACAGGAAATTCCGGTAAGGGATGTCTGTTTGCAGATAAAAGTAAATATGGATTATTCCTCAAGGCTTCAATTGTTGCACCTGTTATTTAATATTTCACTTGCAGATACTGTGATAAGCCTCTCAGAAATTCAAATTATAGAAAAGATCGCATCATATATGGGTGTCGCTTCCGGCGATTTCTTGTCAATTAAGAATATGTTTATTCCTGAAACAGATTCTTCCTATAAAATTCTTGAAATTGATCCGTCTTCGACAAATGAAGAAGTTAAAAAAGCGTACAGAAGAATAGCAATGAAATATCATCCCGATAAAGTCAGCCATCTTGGTGATGATATCAGAAAATCAGCAGATGATAAGTTCACAATGGTTAATGAAGCTTATGAAAAGATAAAAAAGGAACGGAATATGAACTGATCTCTAAAATTGAAAAAAAGATCAGTTATGAAACGGACTTTACAATTCTAGAATTAACTTTGTAATTAAATAGATAAGAGATGATTTTAAAAGATATTTTGTCAATTTCCGGCGAGCCGGGGCTTTTTAAATTTATTGCCCAGGGGAAAAATGCAATAATTGTTGAGCACCTTGAAACAAAAAAAAGAAGCACTGCTTACGGATCAGCAAAAGTAAGTTCGCTGGAAGACATTGCAATCTTTACTGAGAAAGAGGACCTGCCTCTGGGGAAAGTTTTTGACCTTATTCACGAAAAGGAGAATGGCGGACCAACAATAGATTCAAAATCAGAAACCGCTAAATTGAAGCTTTGGTTTGAAGATATTCTCCCGGAATATTCAAAAGATAAAGTTTACGCCAGCGACATAAAGAAAGTTGCACAATGGTATAATATTCTTCAGAATCTCAATCTTCTAGTAAAGGAAGAACCTGAAACTGCAGTTAAAGAAGAAGCTCCGGTTGCAGAAAAGAAAAAGAAAAAACCAGCACCTAAACCAAAGCTTGAGTAATTCTGGCCTAATTAATACATCTATGAACTTTGGCGGCAATGAGGTAGTCTATAGTTATTCAGAATCGGACATTATCATTGTCCCTGTACCTTATGATAAGACCAGTACATGGATGAAAGGAGCCGACAAGGGGCCTGATGCCATCCTCGAAGCTTCTGTAAACCTTGAATTCTACGATATAGAAACCTCATCGGAAGCGCATCTTTACGGCATAAACACAATTGATCCTGTATTGGAAAAGGAAACTCCTCAAAAACTTGTTAACGCTGTATATGACAAGGTTTTAACACTTTTGTCAGAAAAAAAATTTCCGGTAATTCTTGGTGGAAACCATACCGTTTCAATAGGATCCTTTAAAGCTTTTTCAGAATATTTTGAAAATCTGACAATTCTTCAGCTTGATGCTCATGCCGACCTGCGACAAGTATATGAAGGGTCGGAGTTAAATCATGCCTGTGCCATGGCCAGGGCAAGTGAATATGCACCTGTAGTTCAGGTTGGTATACGAAGCATGTCAGTGGAAGAGCTGCCATTCGTTGAAAAAGACAGGATATTCTATTCACATGAGCTTTATTATGACAAGGGTTTGTATAAAAAAGCACTTGACAAACTTACGGAGAATGTATATATCACCATCGACCTTGATGTTTTCGATCCATCTATAATGCCATCAACAGGAACCCCGGAACCGGGAGGTCCAGCGTATTTTGAACTCCTGCATTTTATGCGGGATGTTATAAAGACCAGAAATGTTGTTGGATTCGATATAGTTGAATTATGTCCCTCAGCAACTAACAAATCTCCGGATTTCATTGCTGCGAAGATAATATACCAGTTGCTGAGTTACAAATTTGCAAAGAGTACTCACCCCCTTTAATCCCCCTCTCTACTTCGTAAAGAGGGGGAATTTACTAATAATAAGCGCATTACACCCCCTCTCTAAGGATTAGAGAGGGGGACGGGGGGGTGAGTTCATCAAATTCTCAATCTTCTTTCTTCGCTTCCTCCCAAATGACATTCATCTCATCGAGACTCATGTCGTGTAATGAAATTCCTTTTGTAAGTGTTTCTTTCTCAAGATAGTTAAACCTCTTAATAAATTTCCTGTTGGTTTTTTCAAGTGCAGCTTCAGGATCAATTTCATAAAGACGCGATGCATTTATAATTGAAAAAAGCACATCACCAAGTTCTGATTCAATTGATTCGGTATTATGGTTTTCAATCTCTTCTTTCAGCTCTGAGATTTCCTCGAGAACCTTGTCCCAGATCTGATCACGCTTCTCCCAATCAAATCCGACGCCCCGTACTTTTTCCTGGATCCTGTTAGCTTTTACAATCGCCGGTAAAGAGGCAGGAACCCCTGAAAGTACAGGTTTGAAGCCATTATCCTCTTTTATTTTGAGTTGTTCCCAGTTCTCTTCTACCTCCGATGCTCCGGAAACCTTTACATCTCTGAATACATGCGGATGCCTGTAGGTGAGTTTATTATTAATTCCTTCCAGAACATCTGCCATTGTAAAAACTCCTTTCTCAGTGCCAATTTTTGCATAAAAGACTAAATGAAGCATAAGATCGCCAAGCTCATTTTTTATGGCTTCATCACTTCCGGAGAAGATAGCCTCAGCCAGTTCATAAGTCTCTTCAATTGTAAGTTTCCGCAGACTTTCGTTAGTCTGTTTCATATCCCAGGGACATTTTGCCCTAAGTTCGTCCATTATGTCAAGAAGTCTGGAGAACTCTTCAAGACTTTTATCTTTTTCAATCATGAGTTGCTGTTTTAAAACAAACGGTTTGGAGAAGCTGTTTTGTTGGCGATATCAACTCGTAATACCGATCCGACTGAAAGACTGAGTAATTCAGATACATCAGCACCATTGATTGATATTTCAAGCAGATCGAGCTGGTTAAATCTTGCGAGCATTTCACCAACTGGTACATCGCTGTATTTCAGGGAAATCTGATTGGTATAATTTTTATTGCTCTGTATAAGAATCCTATACGTCTTATTTTCAAATACCCGGTAAAAAACTTCACGGGTAATATTAGAGATGGCATTTCCATAGGAGTCAATGAATATAATACTGCCAATAATTACATCTTTGTCGATTGTTGCTCTCAACGGTATCCTTTCACTCAGAGTTTTAACGGATTTTCCAAGGGAGGACGGTTTTTTCCCTGCAACCAGATCCGAAGCAGCTTTCGCAAAAACCTCAAGTTCATCGGATGTTCCATTATGGTCAATTCTTACAACTTCATCCGGATCGGAATTCAGAATGAGATTAAATATCCCGTTGTCGGTTCCGATGAAAAAATGGTCCCTGGCTCTGACAATCAGATGATCCTGATCCTTACCGGCTTCCGAATGAACACATATGATATGGATCGAACCTTTCGGATAGTTATTATAGGTATTCCTTATTATGAATGAAGCACGTGATATATTAAATGCAGGAATATTTCCGGCGTTATCTATTATAATGATTCCCGGACACATGCTGCTAAGTTTTCCTTTGATAATCCCATAATAGATATCATCAGGCTTCCACTCTGTTGTTAATGTAATTACCGGCATATGAAAAAACTTATAACAAAGATAATCTTCTAAGCAAAAAATAACCTTACTTTGTACTTTTCAATGAATATTTTTATGAACTATTTACCATATTTCCAAATGAATTTGGCGAATGGCAGTTCAGTTCATTAATTTTTGTAAGGTTTAATGACAGAGATAATTATTTTTCTTGAGGATATTGATCCTGTTGTCTTCTTTGGCACAAACAATTCACTGCTTGATAAAATCCGCAGTTTTTTTCCTAAAATTAAGATCATGGCCAGGGGCAATGAGATTAAATGCATGGGAGAGGAGACAGAGATAACCATATTTGCAGAAAAGTTTAATGAGCTGATTGAATATTATCGAAAATATCATAGGCTTGATGAACAGGATATTGAAAAATATCTGTTTGATGCTAAACACATGAAGTCTGCATCAAAAGGTGAGTTTGAACAGGTTCTCATTTTTGGTACAAGCGGAAAACCTGTTCGCGCACGCACCGTAAATCAATTACTTTTAGTCAATGATTATAAAACTAACGATCTTATTATTGCGGAGGGCCCCGCAGGTACAGGGAAAACTTATACCTCTATTGCTCTTGCAGTAAAGGCTCTGAAGGACAGGGAAGTAAAAAAAATAATTCTTACACGGCCTGCAGTTGAAGCGGGTGAGAGACTTGGATTTCTTCCAGGTGATATGAAGGAGAAACTTGATCCTTATCTTCAGCCGTTATACGATGCCCTTCATGATATGCTACCCTTCAAAAAACTGGAAACATGGCTGGAGGATGGCACCGTACAAATAGCTCCTCTGGCATTTATGCGTGGCAGGACTCTTGAAAATGCGTTCGTTATACTTGATGAGGCACAGAACGCCACTATCAGCCAGATGAAGATGTTCCTCACCAGAATGGGAGTAAGCTCTAAGTTTATTATGACTGGCGATACGACACAGATTGACCTCCCCAGGAAAAATGATTCAGGACTTCTGATGGCAATGCGCATACTTGCAAATATTGAAGGCATCTCAATAATTAAATTTGATGAACGGGATATTGTGAGGCATAAACTGGTTAAACGGATTGTAAGGGCATATGAGAATGAAGAAAATGAAGCAGATAAACTGAAAAACAATAATAAGCATTAGCTCTGTGTAACTCTGTGTCTTCTCTGTGTAACTCTGTGAAAGTTCTGTTTTTTTGTTACACGGAGGTCCACAGAAGGTTCACAGAGGACCAGGGAGATGAAAAAATTCTGTAACTCCTTAACATTATGGTAAAGACAATTTTAAGCTCAAACTACAACTTCCCGGGACAAAAAAGCATTTACAAAGGGAAAGTCAGAGACGTATATAATATTGATGACAAATACCTTCTGATGATAGTCTCGGACAGAATTTCGGCCTTTGACGTGGTACTTCCCAAAGGTATACCTTATAAAGGGCAGGTACTTAATCAGATAGCAGCAAAATTTCTGGATGCAACGAGTGATATTGTTCCAAACTGGAAAATTGCCACACCTGACCCCACGGTGACTTTTGGACATAAGTGTGAACCGTATCCGGTCGAAATGATTGTCAGAGCATTTCTGACAGGTAGCTCGTGGAGAACATACAAAGCCGGATCCAGAGAAATATGCGGCATTAAAATTCCAGATGGAATGAGAGAACATCAACGTTTTGAGAAACCCATAATAACTCCGACAACAAAAGCCGAACAGGGCAACCATGATGAGGATATTTCACGTCCCGAAATATTAAGCAGCAGACTTATTTCCGAAGAAGATTACAACCTGATTGAAAAATATACAATGGATATATTCATGAGAGGATCCGAAATTGCTCTGCAACATGGTCTGATCCTTGTTGATACTAAATATGAATTCGGTAAGAAGGAAGGGAAAATTTACCTGATTGATGAGATTAATACTCCGGATTCATCCCGTTATTTTTACGCGGATAAATATCAAAAGAATTTTGAGAATGATCTTCCTCAGAAACAATTATCAAAAGAGTTTGTCAGGGAATGGCTAATGGATAACGGATTCCAGGGGCAGACCGGACAGGAAATTCCGGAAATGACGGATGTTTTTGTTAATCAGGTATCTGAAAGGTATATAGAACTTTATGAAAAGATAACTGGCGAAGAATTTATCAGGGCAGATATCAGTAATGTCCCTGAAAGAATCGAAAGAAACTGTAGCACATTTCTTAAATCATTGTAAATCAGAGAGAGACTAAAAAAATATATAATGAGAATCATCTACTCGATAAAAACCCTGACGATATTAATATTTGTCTTGATCTGTGATAATACTGTAAATTCACAGGTTGTCGTTGAAAGGTCCAAAGACAAAGTAATCATCTCTGGTGTTGCATATTATATTCATCAGGTTAAAAAAGGAGAATTTCCATATTCAATTGCTAAGGCTTATGGAATTACCGTAGAGGACCTTACCCGTGAAAATCCACCGGCTGTATACGGTACAAAGGAGGGACAAACCCTAAGGATTCCGGTCAGTTTGGTATCCGATATAAAACCAGCAGAATCTGTAACTGTAAAAAGGCAACACGATGATACCAGATTCATCTACCATATTATGAAACCAGGTGAAACAGTTTACTCCCTCTCCAAATTATATGGAGTATCTGAGTATGACATAGTGGCGAATAATCCGGGAATTGACATAACCAAACTATCCGTTGGTGCTGAAATAGCAATTCCGAAGAGGGAGTTTATGAGCAATCAGCAGAAATTTGATGATCAGGAAAATAAGTACATATATCATAAAGTACTTATGGGAGAAACCCTTTCTTCCATTGCAAAACAATATGGACTTACTGTCAGACACTTACGTAAGGAAAACAGGGATTTAAAGTTTCCACAGGTTGGTGATTTTGTAAGGATTCCGGGAGATAAAAAGGCTGAAATTCAGGAAATAGAACTGGTTAAACCCGATACAGTTGCAACTGTCGTTGAAGAAGTACCGGAGAAGATTGTCAAATCAGCCTTTTATACACCGGTGAAAGACCTCAGGGGTTCTCTTGATGTCGCAGTGCTGCTTCCATTCTATCTGTCTGAGAATTCAACGCGTATTGAGATTGATTCGTCCAGACAGGTGAAAGGGATTAAGACGTATAAAGAAATTAAACAGGCTGATAATTGGATTTATCCGGAAAGCTTTGATTTTCTGGAATTGTATCAGGGAATTTTACTGGCGGCAGATACATTACGATCCATGGGGTTGAATATAAATCTGCATACATATGATATAAAGAGCGATACAATTGAAATAACAAGACTTATAAAGTCAGGGAAATTGTCAGATATGGATCTTATTATTGGTCCTGTTTATTCCCACAATCTCTCTATCGTTTCTCAGTATGCAAGAGAACTGGGTATACCAGTTGTATCACCGGTCCCGCTCATGAATAATTCCGCATTGATTAATAATCCCACTCTTTTTATGGCAAGTTCTTCACTTGAAATTGCCCAGAAAGCCCTTGCAAAAAAAATAAGTGAATATTACGATCATAACATAGTATTCATTCACGCGGATAGTTTGGGGGTTGATGAAGATGTGAAAAAATTTAAAAACTTGATATTTACTGAGTTGAGTTATAAGTTGCCTTATGAGGAAATAAAGTTCAAAGAATTTCTTTTTTATAGCCGGTCAATGTTTAACAATGACTCTATTAACAGATTGAGCCATGCACTTTCCGAGCAATCTAAAAACATTGTTATAATAGCTTCCGAAGAGGCGCCTGTAATTAGTGAGGTAATCGATGTTGTTAGTGGTCTTGCAAGGAGATTCGATGTAAAGCTTTTCGGATACCCTGTAATCAGGGAGCTTGAAAGGCTTGATCAGAAAGAGTTGTTCGATATGGAAATAATGGTTTATTCTCCCTATTGGATTGACTATTCTAAAGAGAATGTGAAACAGTTTAATTCAGATTTCAGGCAAAAATTTCATACACAACCATTAGAAAAAAGTTATGCATGGCAGGGATATGATATTACTTATTATTTCTTAAGCGGATTGGCTATGAATGGAAAGAATTTTATCAGACATCCTGAAATTCATAATCCTGAACTGCTACAGAGTGATTACGACTTTAGACGGAATGTTCCCGGAAATGGTTTCGAAAATCAGAAACTTTTTATGGTCAGATACTCAAAAGATTACCAGGTAATATTGGAAGATGAAAATGAACCTCCTCAATAAAATAAATTACGAATTACGAATTACGAATTGGTATGTCAGAATTAATTTCTGATTTCTGATTTCTGATTTCTGATTCCTGATTCCTGTTAAGTGTTAATAAAAATTAACAATCCGGAATAATTGAAGATTTTTATTTGTCTATATGTTGTAGTATGATGAATAATTCGTACGGCGTAACAAAAGAAAAAGAACTGATAGAAGCATCCCTGAATGGTGATAAAAATGCATTCGGAGAGATAGTAACCCGCTATCAGAAAATGGTTGCACGTACTGTTAAAGGTATGCTGGGTGATTCCGTTTTTGCTGAAGATATTGGACAAGAGGTATTTATTAAGCTTTATTATTCTTTATCAGAATTCAGGGGAGAAGCAAAACTTTCAACTTATATTCAGAAAATTGCTGTGAATCTGACTCTGAATGAGATAAAAAGAAGAAAAAGATTCTTTACATTGTTTTCACAGAAAGCTAATGATGAAATGTATGCATTTGAAATAGCTGATCAGGATACCGAAGAAAGAAGAGAAGCATCAGAAATCGTAAATAAAGCATTAATGGCTATGGATCCTAAATTTAGAATAATTGTCACCATGAGAATGCTTCAGGGATATTCCACCAAGGAAACCGCAGAAATACTTAATCTGCCTATCGGGACTGTTCTTTCAAGGCTATCAAGAGCACAGGAACAATTAAGAAACATTTTATTAAATCTATAAATACACAATTAATATAATGAACACCTCGGAGATTAAAAAATTGATAATCAGTTCACTGGATGCCAGCGCTGATACTATTGAGGTAGCGAGAAAACTGGAAGAAGAGGGTGTCTCTTTTAATTTCAGTCAGAACTTTGGAGACAGGGTGCTCACTAAACTTTTTTCTGCAGGATTATCTGTAAGCCGTGAAGTTGAGTTCATAAAATATATGAATTTCGCTTTCTATCGTATCGCTCTTACAGGTGTGGCAGCGATTGTTATTCTCATTATTTCTATTTTTCTGATGGAAGGCTCCCTGTCAATCAATTCATTTCTCGGATTGAGTGATAATTACGATGAAAGTATTGTCTGTCTGTTAACCGGTAATTAGAATTAAATGAAAGCAAAATCAATTATAGTCGTTCTTGTAACATTGATAATAGGATTCATTCTTGGGATGCTGACTTCAGCACAGATAAGATATCACAGGCTTAAACCGGTAAGAGTCTTTTTTTCCGAAGAGCGATTCAGGGAAGGGTTTTACAAAGCTATACAGCCCGACGAACAACAAAAAGCCAAGATCGATCTGATTCTTGATAAGTATGCTAAAATTAACAGCGAGATGCAGAATAATTTCAGGAAAGATCTCGACGCGAGTATGAAAGAATTCAGGAAAGAGCTTGATCTGAACCTTACAAAAGAGCAGCTGTTGAGATTAAAAGATATGGATGAACGTCGGCAGGAAATGATAAGACAAAACCGAAAAAATCATGAATCTGACACTCTGAATTCAAGGGAAGGAAGGCGTCATTATCCTGACAGACGATCAGGCCCCGACGGACCTCCTCCTCCTTTTCCTTTTCCCGATCATGATACTAGCAGATTACCCGATAATAAATAGAAGATAGTCTAAAAGGATTGGCAAATCATCCGGACTGACCCCTAAAGAAACAAGGAGAGCTTTGTCTTCCGAAAAAATTGATATGAACTGTTCTTTTGACAATTCCCCGCTCAGTATACTCAGTTTGTAAAGATCAACAGCATCTCTCTTATTCCCTCTACAGAGCGCCAGGTGACCCTTGTTTATCAGATCGTGTGCATTTAATTTTCCTGCCGATAAACGATCATAATATTTCTCCGACTCATCAAATCTTCCAAGTGCAAAATAGCAAAAAGCTATTGGTCTCAAAATCTTGAGATTTCCGGGTTCTTTATATTCAACCCTGAAATAATATTTTAATGCCTGATCATAGTTCTTAAGATCAAGATAGCAATGTGCTGTCATTATTACAGTATGAATATTATCGGGTTCAAGTTCATAAGCCTGCAGATAGTATTCAAGAGCTTCATCATTCCTTCCCAATCGCCTCAGGCATAGCCCTATCTTCTTTAGTGTCCAGACTTTTCTGTCAATAAGTTCTGCTCTTTTATAGTACACAAGAGCTTCTTTATAATCTGCACTTTGCTGGTAACAATAACCTATCTTTTCATATAATTGGACATCAGAAGGTTTTTCATTCGCTTGTTTCAGGAAAAGCAGGAGAGCATCACTGTAAAAATTCTTGCTGAAAAAATAATCTGCCAGACCGGCTTCTGCTTCAGATGCATTGCAAGTCATCCTGAAAAATTCTGAATTGTAGATATCCAGCTTGCCAACAAAAAGATCTTCAAATTCCTTTTTATAAGGTGAAAGCTTGAAAAATCTGTAAATATCCTGCAAGTACTGTGTTATATTAGTTCTGAATACTTTGTAAGGGTCTATGGCTGATTCCTCTTCATTTAATTGCTGCAACCCTTCAAGTTCCATACGGAAAACCTTCAACATCATGCTTTTTTGCGAAGAAGGGAGATATTTTAAATTCAGAAGCAAAGAATATTTGTCAGAGTTACAGATGAAAGGAGTCTTATACAATGCTTCGGCCAGCTCGTTAGTTCCCGGACCAAGGATTTCATCCCTGTATATCTCATCAACCGTTTCATGGTCGGGATAGAAAGGAACAAACCAGTTCTGGAAGTCCTTAAAAAAGTCAAAATGTTTCATGTTTGCGAAGGCTGACATATAAACATCTGCTCCTTCCATCTGGAGTTTAGTCAGTTCTTCCATGGTTTTGAATATCTCCTCAGAGTCGCTGAACATTTCTGACCAGTCAGGGTTCTTCTCTTCGTTTTTATCTTTTGGAAGAATATTATCAAGATCAAGCTTTTCTTCAATCATGGGTTTCAACCTGGCAACCTGGGGTAATATCTCGTCCTGAAGTTTCCTGCTGAGGTTTTCTGTTTCCCTCGACCTGATAATCTGAAGAACAATGATCCTGCAATGTTCCTTGAACTTGGTATTCCGGCTCATTTCCATAATTCTTTCCGTAATATCCGGATACAATAGTATTCTTCCGTTGTAATAATGCAGGTTCAGGATCAGACCCGACAGAGCTCTTTCCATAACCTGCTCCTGACCAGCTTCATAGAGTCTAATCAGATGAAATAGTTTTTCCGATTGCCAAATTCTGAAAGAACTCAGGGTAATAGCCGTAGTAAAAATACTTGCTTCAAACCATCTGAATTTACCGGATTTCAGAATTATATTGATAAGACTGTTTTCAGCCTCTCCATAATAATCTGTGAGCCACAGATGGTTAAAAATATTATTAATCAGCTGTTTATGTTTTTTAGAGATCGCTGAGTCAGGATTGGGATTAATCTCATTGCTCAATTTCAGCCATTCGTCCAACTCCGATTTAAACATCAGGTCATCAACTGTTTCCACAATAGTTTTGCCACTGAGTTTCATCTCTTTCTCCGCTTGTTGTTTTACCCAGTAAGTATGCCAGCCGGAATTATGTGACAATATGTCTTGTCTGGCTCTGTCGGATAACCTGAGAATTGACTGAATGAGTTTAAGATATATCTTGTTACGCTCAGGATCATTTATCCCGTCAATTGTATACGTGAGCATATTTCTATAGGTCATTTCTATATTATTATACTCATCTCGCATATCGCCTGATGATGAACTTGAAATCATATCAGTCAATATATCAAGGCTTTGCTTTATTTTCTTTTCTGAGATTAGTGTGCAGAGTCTTTTATGTTGCTGAATCACTTTTGATGCATCCATTTCTTCTTTCCTTAAACCTATTCCCCGTAACAGGGGAGAATTATTTTCTTCAATTAATTTTTTTTTATAATGATTTAATGAAGCATGACAAAAAATCATTTCACAAAATCAAAACCATATATGCAACAATCAGACCGTTTCTGTTCAATCCGGTATATACTCACCCCCCTTCCTCCTCTCTGATTTTTAATGAGGGGTGTAATGCACTGAATGATAA
>Ga0302284_1000451_pt1 | contig 19290 bp, 6 predicted proteins | sample III_Fen_E2_1_FD_198760 | JGI IMG/M metagenome (GOLD analysis project Ga0302284, IMG submission 198760) | Peat permafrost microbial communities from Stordalen Mire near Abisko, Sweden - III_Fen_E2_1 | ecosystem: Environmental > Terrestrial > Soil > Wetlands > Permafrost | place: Sweden: Abisko...
CAATTTATCCTTCCAATAAAATATTTGGAGTCCATTTTTGTATTAATAATTAGGTTTAATTCTAATATTTATTCTCGATTTTTCACTACATAACTTTTGAAGGATTCAATTTTCTTCCCTCCAAAAATTTCATCATCATCTTATTATTGAAATAATAATAAGTTTAGTTTTTCTTATTTAAAAAATGGTTTCTTTTTCTTAATGTAAGAAAATAAATATGTATCAATGATAAGTAAAGTAAATTTTTATTATCACTTAAAATTGAAATAAAGTAAAAATAATAAGAAGTCCTTTTTTAATTTAATTAAAGTTAAATTTCTTATGTAGCTGAAAGTAAAGATAGAAACTAATTGCTGTCACAGATAAAATTTGCAATACTAACTAAAAGGCGATGTGGGAGCAATTACTCATTCAAATATTGCCATTGTATTTGAATCTCTCAATTGAGAAAGCTGGGTTTTATTGGGGAGGATAATTTTATGGCTGATTGAAGGGTACTCCTGTTTATCCAAAGATTTGTGGAGATGAGCTTTAGAGAATATTATTTTAAATGAGCTATTAGGCTTTCATTTGATCTGAGTACTGATAGGACTAATTCTGATAGTATTACTATTATTGTTGTGAAATTTGATTTTGCTATTAATTTAATATCTATTAATCTTCTTCTTGCTGATTAAGTTGGGATTTCTACATCGGTTAACGGGCTTGGTCATAAGGCATAATTCCAGTGAAATTGGTGATATCATTAAGGTTTTTTTGTTAGATGATATTACTATTAGCTAATCCGCTAGAATTACTATTGCTAAAAGCAATTTAATTGGAATTAATATTTGAGGAAGGATTAGTAGATGCATTAGTCGCAGAAACAAATTGACTACCAGAATTACTTGATAATGGACTTTGTTGGGAATTAATTGTTCCACTTCTTTTTAAACCTTATTTTGCTGATTAAAGAGCAGAATTCGATGTAATAACATTGCCTGCTAGATTAATTGATCTCCTTGTAACTCTTGATTCATTGCGAAGTTTTTCATTCTCTCTCAATAAGATATCCTTTTTCTTTTCTAATTTCTCAATATGATCTGAAAGCTCATTTTTTTAAACCAGAAGATGATCACGATCTAGATTCCATTTAGCTCTCTCTTTTTCTTGCTCAAATATCAAGCATGAGCGTTTTTATTCAGCCTCCTTATACCTTTGTTCAAGCTCTCCAAACTTTTATTTTAGATTATCTTTCTCAAACTCAATCTATCGCTGATAATCGAGTGTCTATTAAAAGATAATTATTTTTTTATATTCAAAAAAGTAAAGATTTACCTTTTAATCTCTTTCATTTTTCATCTGTTCAATTTCAAGTACCATTCTACGCTCATTTTCTATTAGATCGGCTAGTTTTTTCTCATTTACCATTTGATTACCTAATTTTCCATGCTTTTCGACAAGCATACTCTCCTTTAACTGCTTAAGTTCCTTGTTGGCTCTTCTAATCTTTTGTTAAAAGTTAAAATAAATTATTCTTAATTCTTTTGTTAACAAACTGTTACTTTATCTTCATAATCTTGGTTTGCTCTTTATGCATTTTCGTTCAATTCATTGATCTAATTTTAGTATTTTTTTTCCATTGAAACAAGAAGTTCATTTAAATTGTTTTCATGTTCATCTTTTTCATTGTTTCTTGCTTTTTACAGATGCATCAATGTCATTTCAAACTTTTTCAGAGCGTCTGCAAGATCTTATTTAGCCTGTGTTAAACAACTACTTATTATTTAATAATAAATTTCTCAACTTACCTATTCTTTTTGCTATTCGAAAAAGTTAAACTTTCCTTCCCACAGAGCTTTATCTTTTTCATAATTGGTAATAAGCTCATTTTTATCTTATTCAAGTTGTAGGTTAAGGGTCTTATATTTATCAGTTTCATTGAGAATTGCTTTTTTCTCAAGGGAATATGATTCCTTTAGTTGAAGAATTTACATAACATAATTCTAATTTTCTGCTTAGTATTTCATATCCATTTCTGATTTTTTTGATTCAATATTAGCCAATTTTTCTTAGTAAATTGCTTTTTCTTTCTCAATTTGTGATAATTATCTGTTGTAAGTAGCCTCTATTTCTTTGAGAGTTTTTTTAACCTTTTCATATTTTTCTTCCATCTAATCACGTTATACTTAAAGCCTTTCTGTCTTCTCAGTCTATTCGGTGCTCATTTCTTACTTTAATGTTTCTGCAAAGAATAAATGAAATTTAAATAGTTTTTAAAATTATTTACTTAGTTTTTCTTCATAATGCTAGGTGATAAAATCGTTTTGTTTGATTAAATCTTCATTTTTCTTTGTAAGGAATTCATTCTGTTTTTTTGTTCAAATTTAAAAAGAAAAAATTTTTAACCATTTTCTCAAATTAGAAGAATAAAACTTGGTTTATTAATTTATTTTTTATTCTAACCCTTTAATTAGAAAGAGCAAGCTCTCTTGATAATTCGATTTTTTGTGAGATTTAATTATCCGAAGTTTATTGAAGTTTCTACTTAAGATCTTCAATGTTAGAATTAACCTCACTTTTCTCTGACTGTACTTCTTATTTCATTTACTAAAGCTAAGCCTCTCTTTTCTTAAGATTAGCTTCTAGATTATCTTTTCTTTGTTAGAGAGAAATATTCTCTTTTTCTTTTTTTGAAAGTTCTTGCGATAACAATTCTACCTTTGAAATGAACCCTTTTCTTTCAGAATTGAAGTTATTAATGTACTGCTCAAGAGTAGAGTTATTGTTGCTCTATAAATTCATCAGACTCTCTTTTGTTTCTTTTGTGTATTTTTCAAGTGTTTCTATGGTCTATTGCTTCAGTGCAAGCTCATGCTCATACTATTGAACTACATTATTGTATTAAGCTTCTTATTCTCTAAGATCATCCTTTAAGTTCTCTATTTCCTTTAAAAATGTTTCCAATTTTAATGTAAATAAGATATTTTAAAAAAGTATTATTACTTCCTCGTAAGAATGCTAGGCTTGTTAAAGCTGCTCTTGATATTCTTCACAGGAAAGTGAATAACGCTTATCCCATTTTTCTTTGTCTTCTAACAATCTTCTATCATAATTATCGCGCTCAGAATTGTAAATAATTTTGAGTTAAGCAAGATTTTCTTCTGCTTTTTATTAGTATTCTCTGGCTTCATGAGATGCATTTTGCTTAACTGTCTCAAGCTCATCTTCAAGGCTACGGATCTAAGCGAGATACCTATCTTCTCCTTCTTTGAGTGTTTTTAATTTGTCTTCCTCTAGAATGGTGTTTTTTTCTTCAAGTCTTTGATTTGAAACTCGTAATTCTTCAAGCAAATCTTTTAGCTATTCGTTCTCTTTTTGATAGTCAGCCTCTTCGAATTTTATCTGCAAATAATTAATTAAAACTATTTTGAAGCCTCAACAAATAATTTGATAATTACTTTCATTTCAAGTTCACTATTCTTTTCATTTAGAGAATCTATCTGCTGAATGTATCTTTTTCTGGTTTTGTCGAAGTCATTTTCAATTGCTTTCAATTCCCGAACATGAGATTCTTTTAGGTCTTATAATTATTTATTATCAGACTTTCCTGAACTTTCCAGGCTTGAAGACTCCAAAGCCTATCAATTTAATTATCATGTCAAATTAAATCATACTATCTTCTTCAAATTATTTTACCTTCATGATTGCCTCATGAGCCCTTTTACTTTCTTAAAGTTGTTACTTTGATTCATCCAGTTGAACCTAAAGGAATTCTTGTTTTTATTACAATAAAGCCTTTTCTTTATGGAAACTGTTCTTTGAATTTATGAGGGCTTCTTCTTTTTCTTTAATGATATCTTCTTAGATAGCAACTTTTTCTATGAGCTCTTGATGATTTTTTGAAATATCGTTTTTCATAAAGGCTGCATTTTGTTCTCCGTTATTTCTTAATTCTCTAATCTCAGATTAAAGCTTAGATATTGAGAGAGAAGATTCTTCAAGCAAACGAGTAAGATTATTTTCATTGGTTTCCCATTTTCTCTTTTCACTTTCGAAGGTTTATTATTTCTTTGAAAGTTCATTTTCAAGTTCATAGATTCGCTCCTGCAATTCATTTATTTTTTAAGTGAGAGACTTGTTAAGAGCTTCTTATCTATTATTGAAAAATATATTATAATAAATCTAAGTAATTACAGTTCTTACTTGTTAGAAATATCTTTAATCTAAGAGTTGTAATCTTTCTTTAAAGTTTTAATATCGTTCGACTAATCCTTATCTTTTTTTGATAGTTCTTCCATTTGCTTCTCATAGAATTGTACTCTTTGAGAGAGTAAAGCCTTAGAAAAATAGTAAAATTCTTTATAAATCCAAAGGGTTTAAATAATAGCATACCTTTTCTTTTTCGTATTCAGATTGATCCATAACCTTGTTTCTTTCCAGCTCTGCAAGCTGTTCTTCGAATAATAATAATTTATGCTTTTATTCATTAATAACTTTGACTGATTCTTGTTTATCATTTGAAGCTTATTCTCTTAACTCTTACTCTAACTTTTCCTTTTCGTTTATTACCATTGCGAGATGCTCTCTTGTCATCTAAAAGTTAACAAAATATTACTTTAAAAGTATTTATTATTAATTTTACCTATTCTTTCATCTCAACCTCTGCTTTTTCAAACTCAAGTTGAGATTTTTTGGCTTCAAATGAGTTTGCTTCTAGCTAAATCCGTTATCTAATATCTTGCAGCTCAAGTTCTAATTTCTTTTAAACTTCAAGAACTAAAGTTTGTTAAATATCTTGCTCATGCTATGTCTATTTGAGGAAAAACTGAGCACCATCACTTGTTGCACGATGAATAAATTCGCTAATATGAATAAGACGATTCACAGTTTTTGGACCATTGTCCAAGAAATAGTTCTAAAACAATTTCAAATCTTGCTCATATTCAGAGTAAGCATGATACTCATTCATCTTCAATTTTCTCTCGATACTTTAAAACTCTTGTTGGATGAATGTTGTACACAAGCGCTAACTTTCCCGCTCATTTTCTTAACGAATAATATTAAATTTTTATTTAACTTTCTTTAGAACTTCTGCTAGATATTCTTCAGATATTTCTCCAACTGCTTTCTTTCTAAAGATTTGGATACAGCTTTCTTTCGCCAAACGGTGGAATATTTTCAAATCTTCTAAAGAACATGGCAGTTTATTATAAAGCACTTCCTTAAGTACCTAAATTAAAATAATAATATGCATTCGTACAGTTACTAATTGATGTTGTAATATCACAAAGGAATCCTTTTTCCTTAAAATATGTTTTAGAAAGAAGGAATTTGTTTATTTATAAAAATTGGCTTTTTAAAGTAAAATTGATTTTCTAATTCTATTCTTGTGAATAGTGATCATATTGAATCAACAAATTGAATACATTTTAAATGTTTACCTGATCATAGTTTTCGACTGCAATCTATTAAGCCTTTAAACATTCATTTTTGCTAATGTAAGACCAAGCATTTTCAACATTTGGAACTGCTCCATTATTGATTGAAGAGACATAACTCTTTACAAGATCACAATACATATCCCCTGTTAAACTTGCCCCTTTGAGAGTTTTACATTTCATTCTACCAAGGACAGCTTTTCTTAGATTAATAACTTATTCAAAGAACTCAGGACGAAGTTAGTCAAACTCTAATTTATCTAAATTCTGTAAATTTTCTTCATTGGTTAGTGGACGCACTAGAGTTGCACAGTCTCTTTCTTTAAAGAATGTAGTCAATAACCTTCTAATCCTATTTTTTTGTTCAATTTGATCAGATATCCCTTTCTGTGGCATCAAAGCTTTCTCTAGATAGTCCTATAATAAAAAAGTAATCTGATTACGAAAAAGTACTTGCCGAAGTTTTATTACTTTTGAGGTAATTAGTTCGCCTTCTGTGTCAACAAGCTGAAGAGAGAAATCACGAACCACCCAAAAGAATGAAGGGAGATATTGCGAATAGTCTTCAAAATCAATCTCCTCGTCTTATTAGCTTTTAATATGGATATTTTTGGTGAGGTTTACAATGAGGGAGAGATTTTATATTGCAGCTTCATCAATAGAACCTATTGAATTGTAGATAAAGCAAGAACTGAGTAAAATTGTGAGAGCGAAGATGCGCGAATCATGAGAAGAATCTTCATCAAGAGCGCCAATTCCTTCTGAATCTATTACAAGAATATGAATTGTTTCTCCGTCTTGACCTTATCCAAGGAGTGGTTTGCCCCAGACCCATAATCCCTTTTCAATATGAACTTAAATGAAATAATTATTTTAGTATGTTATTCTAAATACCTTTGTGCATGGATTTACAGTTGGACCAACACCAAAACCATCTGAACGATTAAGTAGCATTTAATTCAAAAGATAACTTTTTCCTGTCCTATACATTCCTGCAACTCCAACAACTCCAATAGGTCCTGGAACTGTTGAGATGAAATCTATTGCTTCATCATTCAACTAGTAACCTATTAAACGAAATTAAAAAATTAACTCATTTCTTCCATTTTTTTTCTTCGTACTCTATGACTCAGGGTTGAAAGCAACAAGTGGAATGGCCTCTTCTTTGTATTGTACTTTCCTTGACATGAGCCTTTCAATATTAGTATTTTTTTGGTCTCAAATAGTTTGTTGCTTGTTTTTATGAAAATATTAAATTTCTCTATTAAGCTTTGATTCCTTCCTTCCTTTTAGTTTAAAGAATGTACTTAATTGTATTATTTTTTGAAATTTCATCAATTTCAATTTCTCTTAAAGCTTCTTAATAAATTTCGTATCTTATTTTCAATATCCCTTTTTAAATGATATTGCGATCAATCTTCAATAATTAATTTAAATTGCAGCCTCTTTTGGAATCAAATAATTCTTTCGATTAAATAAACTATATTGTAAAATGCATTAATTTTCTTTCCAATTATTAATTTTGTTTCTAATATTATTATAAAGTCACAAAATCAGTTTTTGAGATATGGAGTTAAGTCTTTCAACTCTACGATCTCAAGAATGCTCCATTTATTTTTTAATTATCATATTTTTCGCATTGAATAGAGTAATATCATAAGCTGCGAACTACTTTCTATTTGCGATTTATCTTATTGATTAAGAAAAGATCATTAAAATAAAAATCAAGAAGGTTCTTCTACATATTTTTCAATAATTTTATCTTCATATTATTTTCTCCAAAATTAAGTGTTGTTTGAGTAACTTTGAACAAGTATTATATTATTATTCAAAACATAAACTAATCTTAACCTAAGACCATTACTAATTTTACATAAATACAATTGATTATTTCATTTTTTTAGGTTTGCCTTTTCGCTAAGATTGCTTGAAGAAAACAAACTCGTTGAAGGAGCTTATTTGCGAACGGAATGAGGCGATATAATTCCAGAATCAAATACTGGAAGTTATTATTGATTTAGATTTCCTTCAGCTGAAGGTTGTGAAAGCATTATCCGTGGAGTACTATTTGGAAGACGTTATGATCTTGTTTGAAAGCAGTTAATGAGAATGTGAATGGTAAGTAAAATCAGAGGAGAGCAAGAATTAATCAGAGAAAGGGTGTTTGCAATTTTAAGTTCATTTAGAGCAGATGAAATGAGTTCATTAATTTACTATTAATTATCTCCAAAGCACTGCTTATCCTAGATGTTCTAAATAATAATATTGTAGTACCTATAAAATATAAACGATACTATTTAAGATCCTCCAATCAGTACCATAGAAGTAGCTAGTGCAGTTCCAAAAACAGTATTTTTTATTTTAAACATAAGATGAAGGACTGAGAATACCACAATGATCACTACCATAACGAAGGTAACAACAATACTTTATATGTAAACCAACTGAATCGTTGAGCTCATCGATGATAAAGAAATCAAATTAGAGAAAGTATCTCCATAACAATCCTTGGCCATAATAACAAGAGGTTTCTGAAATATATTATACATTGAATGAGAGAGATATTTTATTTAGATCTCATCAATTGTTATTGAGTTAGTAGTTAAATAAATGGATCCATTAATTGATCCATTTTGTGTCTATTCTGAAAGAATATCTTATTAGCATGCCATATTAACAGCATTATTCTTTTAAGCTTGCACTTCAAAACGAGTTGTGTCCTCATCAGAAATGCAAATGAATGGTAATTTCGAGATTATTATTTAGTTTAATGGAGATGAAAGAGTGTTTGTGTCTCGTTCTACAACCAGAGAATTATTATCATTAATGAGATAACTCTCAGAAGATTAATTGTTAGTGCTATCAATTATTTTTAATGCAGTTATTGGGCATTTCATCGCTACTGGCCAGCAAATTTTACCACAACTTCTAAACAGTAAATTGGTGCATTTTCCAAAATCTGAAGCAATCTAAGCTTCATAGTCAAATGAGCGAACAAATGTTCCACATAATTTCTTTTTAGGTTGCATTGAAGAAAAAGGGAAAATATCTAATTCATGGTCACTAATTTCTTCAAAGCTCTTATTAATATTGCATTAGTTTGTATTGTCTTGCGGACAACTTTTATTTTCTACTACCAGATCACTATTACAAAGACATCCTTTTTTCTTAACGAAAAATAAATAAGGAAATAAGCACATTTAGAAATAATAAGGCTTACTATCCCAAGGAATTCATAAGAAAATGCAGTCCTTGTCTCATTAGCGCATGTCTCGTTTAGATCTATTAAGTTAACATCATAAAGAAAGGTCGCTTCAATACTCCTTTTAATGTAATCAAGAGATGAAAATGAAGTGTTCATTGCTCTCCAAAATAGCGCCACTAGAATAGCCACTAGTATTATTATCTCGACTCCATACAAACTCACTAAAATAACTTTTTTTCTTAAAAGACATCTTTCTTCAGAGGTCATTACAACTTGCTAATCTTTTCAGATTCTCAAAAGAAACAAATTATCTGCTATTAGTTTAATAATACTTTTCTCTCTGTTCCCCAAATTAAGTATTTTAAAATTGAAACAAATTTTGTATCTTTTTATTAACATCAAAAATGATTGAAGAATATTTTTAACTTAAAGTTGGAATATTATTTCGGTAAGTAACATACATTGTTCACATACATAATTCAAATCTTTTCAAGTGGTTTAATACCTACTAGATAGAGAGCCTTTTCTAAAACCTAACGAGTAGCTTCAATAAGAAGAACACGAGTTGGTTTGTGTTCAGAGTTTGTAATGTGGTACTTGCGATATCCTTCTGAAACTTTGCATGCAAGATCGTAGATGTAATCAGTAAGACGATTGATAGCTAGATCTTCAGTGACTTGATCTAGAATGTCAGGGAATTTAATAAGTTATGCTGCGATGATTCTTTCTTGAGGGTGAGAAATGCTGAATCCTTGGGTGGCGATAATTTCTTGAAGTTGCTCAGAAGTGTATCCACTCTTACGGATAATTGAACAGAGTCGAGCGTACGAATAAAGAAGATAAACTGCAGTGTTTCCTTTGGTATCAAGCATTTTATCATATGAAAAGTTGTAATTGCTGATCCTGTTCTAACGGAGATCGTAATACTTGATAGCAGCCATCCCCATCTTCTCAGCTGCCTCTTGATATTCTTCCTCTGATAGATATGTCAGATTACCTTTATTTTCCTTTTCTTCTTCAGCTTCTTAAGGTTCGTCCTTCTCTTCTTTATCTTCTTTTTCAGCTCCTCCAGAAATCCTCTCTTTGATTTTAATCAAAGCACGCTCTTAAGCTTCATCTAACAGATCTTTAAGTTTTACTGTATCTCCGCTACGAGTTTTGAACCTCTTCCCATCATCGCCAGACACAATACCGAATCCCATATGCTCACAACGAGTAATAGGAGGAGTATGCCAGCCAATTTGTTGAGCAGCAGCAATTATTGAATCGAAATGTGGTTATTAGCCAAGATCTGTAATGTAAACAAGACGGTTGCAATTTAGAGTCTTGAGTCGATATTTTATTGCCGCCATATCAGTGCTATCGTAGCCATATCCGCCGTCAGATTTCACAATGAAGAGGGGAGGTTGTCCTTTCATCTTTTCAATAAAAACACATTATGCTCCTTTATCGACCACAAGCATTTTTGCATCTTTGAGATCTTCAACCACAGCAGGAATCATATCGTTGTAAAAGCTCTCTCCAAACTCTTCTACTGTAATATCCAGTCTCTTGTAAATTTCCAAGAATTCTTTGCGAGAGATGTCACATATCAACTCCCATGCCTTCTTGCACTCAGGGTCACCCTTTTAAAGGGAGACTACTGTTAATTATGCAGTCTTTTTAAACTCTGCATCTTCATCAAATTTTGCTTTTGATTCTTTGTAGAAAGTTGTCAAATCAGAAAGCTCAGGCATTTCTTCAAGATACTTAGGGAACTTGATACGCATATAAGCAATAAGCATACCAAATTGAGTGCCCCAATCTCCTACATGATTAATGCGAAGCACTTTATGTCCTTAGAATTCGAAAATCCTACATATTGACTCTCCAATAATAGTTGATCGCAAGTGACCAACATGCATCTCTTTAGCAATGTTTGGAGAAGAAAAATCTACTGCAATGATTTATTTATCAACAACAGGATATATTAAGCCATTCTTTAAGATTGAGTTTATTTACTCAGTGACAATAGATTCCTTAAGCTTAATAGTCAAAAAGCCCTAATCAGTAACTCCAAGTGACTCAATGACACATTCCTATTAATACAAGAGATGAAATTATGAGATAAAAAGAATCTGTTTGTTTTTACCTTATCTTCTTTATCGAATGATTCAATTATCTTATTGCAAAGGGCTTTTATGTCAGGTAAGCCAAATGCGAGTTTTGTTTTCTTATCTTTATTCATATTGAATACTTGTAATAAGGTTGGAGTGTTGTAGTCTACATCGGGAACATTTGTTACGGTTTAAACTTTTATGGGAGGAGACTGAACATTAAAAGGGAGCAATGCCTTATTGACAATTTTCTAGACCTGTTAAGAAGTGAGCCTTATCAAGCTCAACATTGATTTTGTTTCCATTCTTTTTTGTTTTAATTTTGGGTTTTCCTTCAAAGCCAGAATTTTTAGAATATTAGTATTTCTTTATTATTTTTCTTTATTATTGTTTAGAAATTTCTATTTTGATTTGTAATTGGTATTTAAATCTGATATTCTAACATAATCGAGTCTAGCCAACAACTAGAAACTTTAATAATTTCCCTTTCTTTTCTATTCTGTAAAAAGGAGTATTACTTAAATATTATAATAATCAGAGATAATTCTTTTATTAATTCATTCTAGTTGTTCTTCAATTATGTCAATCTCTAGTATTTTTATTTGGCAAACTGAGAGTATTAGCTATTTGTTGTCTTTGTGGTTCAGTTAGTTATGTTTCTTGATGATTGTTGTGTTCCTAACAATTGTCATTTTTTCAGATTTAAAGGTTATAATAAATTTAGGCAAATTAGGTCTTGCAACTCTGTATGGTTTAACATTGCCATATTCTAAAAATTTTCAAAATTCATAAAATTACACCCATTGATAGAAGCAAATATGAGCGACTGTTGTTTTCTGAAGTAATAAAATATAAAAACTTTAACATTTTTTAAGTTAAAACGATAAATTATTGCATCATATTTTTTCTATACTTAGCCAGCATTGCAAATAAAGATGAAATTTTAAATTATTTACAAATAAATCTAATTTAAATGAAGTTCCTTTTCATTTTTTTATCCTCCTTAAACAGATCATGACTATTTTCAAATAATTTTCTATTAAATTGATTCCTAAGAAAAAACCCACTTTCGCAAAGAATTTTGTTTTTGTGTACGACTTGATAGTTCATTGATTTACAATAAATTAAAATTAAATACTAATTCAAGAGATAATAGAAACCATTACAATCCACTTCAATATTTTCCTCCCTTTTCATTAGAAATCATATATTAAAATAATCATTGCTATTCTTTTGGAGCAAATATTATTTTCCTCTGAAATCTCAAACAATCAATTTACCTTAATTGAAATCCTCATATTTTGTTTTGTTTAATTTCCAAATTACTTTTCTTGAATTATTGTAGCAATGATTGGAGAGACTCTTTACACAAGAGGAGTCTCTAAACAGGCTTCATCTAGCAGCTCATAAAATGGATTCAATCAACCAGTTCTATTTAATTGCATTAACTGCGAAGAAGATTAATCTAAGTAAAATTGTTTTTGAGTCAATAAATTTCTAATAATTATTAGCAATAGGAAATATACTGATGCTGCAGAAGAAGAATTCAGCAAATATGATGGAACATATGGAATCGATAAGAAAGACTATCGACTTTGCTTCGTTTGCATGAACTCAATCATAAGTGAACTTCAATCGCAAATAAGGGAAGCCGCTGGAGAGGTCGGCTTTCTGTAAGAAAAAATACGTGAAGTGGATAATATCATTAGAGAAGCAGAAGGTAAATTTGGAGAAGAGGAGTATAATCTCTTGGAAGAAAAGGAAAAGGATTTGTCTACAAAAATTTTGAAAACTTTGGAGGATAAAGAGAATCTGGATAAGGAGGTAGCTGTTCTAAAATAAGCTTTTTGCACTTCTCTTAAAGAAGAGGGATAGTAACATTTTCATTTTAATATTTTATTTCAATATTAATTGGATTTTTGCTTGCCTATCATTTTTATTAATTAAATGACTGCTACAGAATGGAAGAAGAAATATTGGATTTAGAGATGGAAATTCATAACTTACTAGAACTTAAGTCAATATAAGACTGCGAACTATCTTAAATTAATGAGCAAATCAAAGAACTTGAGAGTCAAAGCTTTCTCAAAGAAGAATTTCGGATAATCTTTTCTCCTAACCTGATCAACGGATTCGCTCTAACTTAGCCCACGGAAAAGGTAAAATAGATTCTTTTTTTTTGATCTAAATAAGTCACTTAATTATTCTAAAAAAATTAATAATAATAATCATCCTAATTTTGATAATTTGCTTGAATACTTAATAGAATTATATGGATTTCAATCATGGAATGGGATAGTTAACTTTGCTCTTGGAGTTTCTTAAAAAGCAGAATAACTATTCCTCTAGAAAAATAAAAGCCATCTAATGTAACGGAGCTGTATCTAAGATTGAGAGATCTCAAGGATTGACTCTTGATTTGTTCTGCAAACTATCAGATAATATCCCTTTTCATAATAATGGTTCTCAACAACGACTTTACATTCCTTTTGAAGGAATCAGAGAATTTTGCTCAGAACTACTTGATTTCAATAAATTTATGGAATCTGCTAAAAACATGAATATTAAAGATGAAAAAAGCAACTTAACTAAATAGAAACATGATAATTTAGAAAGGTTAATTGGAGAACTGCAAGCAAAATAAGATATTAAAGACTTTTGGGATTCCTTTTTTTGTGAGATTCTAAGCCTCCTCAATAGACTTATTGAAATGTATTCTGGGATAGTTTGAAGAATGATGTTTTCTTTATTTTTTACTTAACCATATATATTTGTTTTCCAGATTTTGTAATACTTTTTTTTGATGAGAAGAAGATCAGATCAATTCATTTGATCAAAATTCTGATTGAAATTGGGCAATTATTATATTTAAATAATAAGAATGAGGGGAAAAACTTTGAGATATTTTGTATTTTCAAGCTATTAGCACGATTCTTAGATAAACATCAAGCCATAATCTCTTTTAATTAGATGGAGTTACTGATTTAAAAGGTTTTCAGAAAGAATATTGAAGAAATTGTATTTATAAAGATTGAGTTTTTTGCTACAACTGACATATAAAAAGTTTTAGGTAATTATTTTGTCGGAGATTGAAATTAAAAATCGAAATTAAAAGAAAATCATGAGATAAGCTGAGTAAAGAGTAGTACCAAGTTAAAATGATAATTAAAACAAAGTAGTGCTTTCTCTTTCTAAATCTTCCTATTTTTTTATTTATTCTTAGATCAGTAAGTTAATTTCCCTCTTTGGCTGTAAAATCTAAGTAAATAAAACGCAGACAGACACTTATTATCGAAGTATTAATGCTTTTCTTTTTAGTTTGTAACATTTTCTTAAGCAGATTAAATAAAAAAATCATTTGTAAGATTACTCCTCGATTATTGCCTGCCAATGGGATTGACATAATCTGCAAATTTCTACTCATCAGAAAATGTAAGTTGTTTCCAAAATATAAAAGGACTGTTAGAAATACTATTGAAAGCCTTTAACCATTAAGATAATTTTTTTAGCAATAACAAAAAGAGTAAAACATTGAATTTCATTTTATAAATATTGTTTTGGTTAGAATAAAGTGTGTAAATAATGGTCCAAAGCCAATTTATTTACCATAAGGACATCTACTTTCTAAAAATTCTCAAAAGAAAGAAGGGGAAAAGAAGGGTTGAAATGACCGCCTATTGTTTTTCAAAAGATAATGTGTAATCAATTAATCATCAAACAGACGCGATAATTAAAGCGCTCTGATGGAATGGGTAAATTAGCGAATTGTGTTAGCTAAAAAATTGAATTTTTTCAGAGTTTCTGACTCCAGGAAAAGATCATTAAATTTACAAATAAATTACTTCATAATTTTAAGAGTGCCCATTTACTCAATCATATTTCCAAAGATACAGACAAATTACATTTCACAATTAGAAATAATACACAGTTCTATTGATAAAATAGAACTAATTTTTGTTTGCAGGCAGTAAAAAACTAACGAAAACACAGCAATGCATGACGGTATGATGGTAATGATGATTCAATACTCAAACAATTTTTTAAACAGAATTTAAAATGAGACTGAGGCTGAAATATTACTAAAGATAATAGGATAGTTATTTTGAATAAATAATGATTTGAACAACTTAATTAAGCCTACTATTGTCCAATAGGTCTGGTCTCAGAATTTGCCAGCCTTAGATTTGGGTATTCTTAATTTAAAAGATTCGGACAAAGTGCCAACTGAACCAAAAATAACTCAAGGCACATTATCTGAACAATAATACCACAATTGATTAAAAGAAGCCTTGAATTACCTCGAAATACAAAGAATATTCATATATACTCCTCACATAGCTTCTTCTCTTCTTTAAGCCTTTTAGCATCCATAACAGCCACAGCTTACTTCTCTCTTTAGTGTTTCATTCGAAACAATTGTTGGATTTGGAATGAATCCTAACGAAAATACCTCTTTCAACTAAAAACGAGATTTGCCTTTTTAACTGCCTAATGGATAGACGGCCTAGCTTCCTCATCCTTAAATTTCATAAGCAAATGGCATTACTAGCCTTTTCAGCCCATCTTTATTTCCACAAGCGATAACAAATCCTTCACACTTTCAAAATGGCACATCTTACAATAATCTTTCAGCTTATTGCCAACCTTCTTATAATTTATTTAACAGTATTTCTAACAATATGCCTCATACTTTTCGCTCAATTAATTTACCCTCTAATCCGTTCTTCAGTACAAATAACTCAAGTTTACCTTTCTTGGCTAATAACTTCAATATGCTCTCACATTCTCAACCTATTTATTAAGAAAACTAAAATGTACTGAATGCCCCTCTCTTAGGATTTCAAACAGATATGAATTTATTTCCTACAACAGCTTCTTTATCTTCTCATCAGATGATGAATCCGAACATTTCAAAACCACTAGTTAATTAAGAAGTGGAAACTCCTTTGAGGCATATTTCTTAAGTATCTCCTTTCATAAATAGTCAACAATAGCAAATCTCAACAAAGTAAATTCTGGAGACAAGACCTTTTCCTTTTACATAATCTGACACTGCTGAAAAATAATAGTTACATACTGCAAAGCCTGATTCAGAAGAAAGAAATAAGCCTAAAGATATTAACCAAATTAGTCATCCACATAAGAATTCCATGTTTAGTAGTAATCAAGAATAATCTTCTCAACAAAAAGCATAATAAAACAATTCATTTTTTATGAATCAAAATAATAATAATAATCCTTTACTAGAATAAAATGTGAGTTTCCATCAATCTTCTTTCAATTCTTCAGCTTAAGAACCTGAACCTAAATAATTTGTAATAGAAAAAAGTTTACCTTATGTTGCAGAATAATTACTTCAGCAGAAATCAAATTTACCTCCATCATTACCATTATGTCAAAAGCATTAAATTAATTAAAACTCAACTCTAAAACACATTTGCTGCTCACAAGGATGTCCACAATAATGGTAATTATTATGTGATAGTTGCATAAAAGAGCATGTTTCTGATCATGAAATAGTCGATGCTGTATAATTTGTGAACAACCTTAAATAAAGAACAGCAGAAAATGTTACAAAAACTCATCAAAGTATATATGAAATTGAGGATTAATTTAATAATAATTTAAAGGGAATATAATGCATGTAAGATAATTTTAACAACCTTCTAGAAACAACTAAGTCATTATAACATGCTTTTTCAATCGTGAAGTTGAATTACAATACAGATGCAAGACATTTAGTCAATATTTTCAAGGATCTTGGAGATAAATCTACCTTATTAGATGAAAAATAAATGAAAGAGAAATTTAAGGAAATTTAAAATGACTCTTAAGCCTTACAGCTATTGAAGATGAGAGATTTTGAAAAACTTTAAGAAGTAACTTAATCCGTTGAATAGCTAGTGTCTACAACAAAAGATAGCTTAAATACCGTTAATTCTACTACTGATGACCTTTAAAAAAATCTTGTTAAAGGCATTGTTGGTTCAGATATAAAAGAATTTGAGAAACAACTTCATGGAGAGCGTGCTCTAGAATAATTTTCTAGCCTCTTTCACTTAATCAAAGGACATGCAAAGAAACGAGATGCAATCAATTTTCTCACATGGGAACCTAATTCAAAAGAATTAAAATACTGTAACAATTTTAGAATATTTATTAAAACGATTATTCAATAATATTTAGTTTTTTAGTTTGAGTGAAATAATCAAGAGTTTAGTTTAAATTGATTGAAAATTTTATTTACATTAGATTCTTCTTTTTTTCATACTCAAACTGCTTGACAATCTTTTTAAATAGCACATTCATTCTTTGTTCAAATTATCTCAATTGTTTTAATTTATTTCTTTTTAAAAAATTAAAGCTAAAGATATTAAAGACAAGCATGGGGAACATTTTTATGTGAGTTTTTCCTTATATCTTAAAAATCTGGAAAATATAGATAGCAAAAATATTGATGATAAGTTCATCAAAGACATCATCAAAGTAATCCATGATAAGGCACCTCTAATTCAAAACAAAAAAAATGAAGAACGCAAAAAGATAGATCCTAATTGCAAAAAACGAAAATACTGCAGGTACAACCCTCGGATTATTATTGATGTTTCTCTGAAGCCTAGTGAATATTATAATAGTATTAATTTAGAATGATTATCTCAGAAAATAATATGATTAATAAGATGCTTATCTTAAAATAATTATTGTGATAATGAATAAATGTCATTTCTGTTTCAAATCAAATACTTAGATAATATTATCTTCAATACATATGATTCTCAAAAAGAGCAATAATATACAATTTTATTGAATTCTCTTTGTGAATGAAAAGAAAATTATTTGCAAAAAAAAATAAATCACTTTCTTCAAAAAAGGTAAAAGAATTTAACAGAATTGTTAAAATTAATAAATAGGGAAATTTTGAGAGTTAACAGAAAATAAGAGAGGGAATGTTGGGTGTTTTCAAATCTCTTTTTTAAATAAGTTTTATAATTTGAAAGAAAAATAAAATAAAAGCAGGCTGACAAGAAAGAAGCAGAAAATTTGAGGGGAGAAGAGTTGCATATCAGAAAGTGAACAAGAGGAGGAATCAAAAACAAAAAGGAGAGTCGGAAAACTTCAGAAGCGAGAAACATAAGGAAAAAAGACAAATAAAATTGGGAAAACGATCAGTTTGAAGAGGTACGCAATATAAATAAATATTAAAGATTAGAAAGAAGAGAGTGAGAGTTCGAGAACATTGAAAAGAATTAACTAGGAAACAATCAATAAGAAAAAGAAGAAAACTAGCCTAAAAACAAGAAAAGAATAAGCAATCAAAAAGAGAGAGGGAGAGTTTTAAGATAGAAGAACAGCCATGGAAAATCTAGAGAAGAGAAAATCACGCGCTAGGATTTATAAGTCAGAAATAGAAAGAATGTAAGATGACAAGTTCTACTAGTAATATTTTGGAGAGGAAGACACTGAGGAAGATTAAGATTTCGAGGCAAATAGCAGCCAACTCGCAGAATTAGATGAATTTGATTCAGATTTCTCTGTTAATTCAGGAGAATTTAAGGATAAAAAGAATAGAGATAAGGATAATAATGATGAAAAAAAAGGTAAGAAAAAAAGAAAGTTGAATGATAAAGAATGTGAACATAAAGATCAAAAAAATGATAAAGAAAAATCTTTAGAATCAGGAGAGATTTAGATTAAAGATAATAAAAAATTAAAGTTGAGAAGAGAGAACAAAACTGAGACCATGAATGCTGAAAATAGTGATAAAGATAAAGTTAGTAGATAGACTAATTAATCAGTTCTTATGGATTTTTCAAAGGAGGATAATATTACATAATAAGATAGCTTCAAATAAATTCAGGAGAATAAATAAGCCTTTATTGGTGAAGAAGAGAATAGAAAATAATTAGCCATCAACAAAATGGAAGAAGAAGATGATGAGGAAGATGAAGATGAAGATTATGAAGCACCTGAAGAAAGCGATAGTTAAAGTAGTGAGCAAGAAGAATAAGATGAGAGTGATGAAGATCGTATGAGCAGCGAATCTTCTAAATCAGGAAATGATCAATCTAATCCAGAAGTTTAGCTTACAACCAGGTATGTTATTATTTAAAATTTTGAAATTGACTAATAATTCTTATTTGAAGAGATGATCATGAAATAGAAGAGAACAACAACTAAAATACAGGTGAGTTTTAAGAAGATAATCAAATATTGTCACCAGAAAAGAAAAAAGAAGTAAATTTACAAGCTCAAATTCGTTAGAGATAGTAAATGTTGTATTTAAATCTCGAGTAGTATCCTTATGTAAGAAGAATGCATTTCGAAAGGGACATAAACAAGCTTAGCAGAGTAGATAAAAGTTATGTACATATTGAAGACTTTGATTTAGGGTATTTTTAGAACAGACACTAAGAAATAAATTTATCATTAATAGGTTTACCATTGAAAAGCATAGATGAATAAGTTTCTCATAGCAAAACTGAATATAATGATATTCTTTATCGTTAAGAAGATGACAGATATCGACAAGACTCAGAAATATAAATCTTATCAGAGGCTGTAAGGCTTT
>Ga0302284_1000462_pt1 | contig 19095 bp, 19 predicted proteins | sample III_Fen_E2_1_FD_198760 | JGI IMG/M metagenome (GOLD analysis project Ga0302284, IMG submission 198760) | Peat permafrost microbial communities from Stordalen Mire near Abisko, Sweden - III_Fen_E2_1 | ecosystem: Environmental > Terrestrial > Soil > Wetlands > Permafrost | place: Sweden: Abisko...
AAAAGGTCTTGAATTCAAATATGTATTTATTACTGGACTTGAACAAGATCTTTTTCCTCATACAAAAGATGGATCAAAAACAAAAGAAGAAAAAGAAGAAGAGCGAAGACTTTTTTATGTTGCTGTAACTAGAGCTTGTAAGAAATTATATTTATCATATGCATCACTACGAACAATTTTCGGAATGAAACAAGTAAATACTCCAAGTGAATTTGTTTATGATATCCCAGCACACCTAACTTCTTTTGAACAAGGTGGTTATGGTAGTCATGGAGAAAAAATTGTTTATCTTTAAATAAAAATTAAAAAACTAAATAGTCTTATCAGAGGGACTTCGTAAGCGCGACGGCGCGAGATGGAGGAAAATTTTAGATGTCGGACAACTACCTACTGGTAGGTGTCCGACATCTCTTATCCGTGCCCTATGAGAAGAGCTATTTAGTTTTTTATTTTTTAAATATTTTGATAAAAATGCTAATATATGTTTATGGTTCATAAAGCTAAAAAATCATTAGGTCAAAATTTTCTTAAATCTCTTCCTGCATTAAATATGATGACAGAGCAGGGAGACATAAAAAAAGAAGATACTATTATAGAGATAGGACCAGGAAAGGGAGCCTTAACTCAAAAACTATTAGAGAAATCAAATAGGGTTATTGCTATTGAAAAAGACAGAGACCTAATAGATATACTTACAGAAAGATTTGCTGAGGAAATAAAAAATGGAAAACTAGAAATCATAAATGGAGACTGTTTAGATTTTGAACCCAAAAATAATAAATATAAAATAATTGCCAATATTCCATACAATATAACTGGAGCAATTTTAAAGAAATTCCTATCTTGTGAGTTTCAACCAGAAAAAATGGTTCTATTAGTTCAACACGAAGTAGCGAGACGCATTGTAGCTTCTGATAAAAAAGAGAGTATTCTGTCTTTGAGTGTAAAAGCTTATGGAGACCCTAAATACATAATGAAAGTAGGAAAGAGATTTTTCTCTCCAAGCCCAAAGGTAGATTCCGCTATTATTCTAATAAATAACATATCAAATAAGCATTTTTTAAATAAAAGCGAAGAAAGCTCATTCTTTGATGCTGTAAAATCAGGATTTGCTCATAAAAGAAAGGTTCTAAGAAAAAATCTCGAAGAGATAGCTCCTCTTTCTACAATAGATGCCATGTATAAAGAATTAAAAATAGATACTAAAACTCGTGCAGAAGATTTACCATTTCCGGTTTGGATTAAAATAAATAATTTTTTAAAAAATAATTTATAAACAGTATTATAGCTATAATTTACTAGTAAATTTTTATTATTCATTATATAATATAGTGTATGAAAAAATTTTACCCAGTATTAATTCTAGTAATTAGTATTTTGTTAATTTTTGGAACAAGCAAGCAAACAGCTGAAGCAACAGTTTATAAATCATTTGGTGGTAGAGTGCTTTTAGCTCCAATACCAGGAGTTACATGTTTGGGATTAGGTAAACTTTTAGTTTTAAATACAAACATAGGAGCATTAATAGGAGCAGCTACTTCTGCAACAAGTAAGGATTCTGAAGCAACAGCAAAGACAATCAGTACATTGATGAATTTATATAATATGATACCGACATATGCTACAAATCCTCTAAAGTCACCAAATATCGGTGGACAAATACTAGGATCTGAAAAACCTATACCTAGTCTAAAGACTTGTTTTATAGGATCAGTACCAATACCAGTATTTTTAACAACAGCAAACTATGGTGTTTCAGTAAAATAAACTTTAAATGAAAAAAGACTATCTACCAAGTAAAGATTTTATAATAAAGGTTTCAGCAATAATTATAATTATTGCTCTTGTATTTGGTATTTATGAAATTATTTCTTATTTTAAAAATAAAAATAATTTAAATAATCGAACAGAAACAAAACTATTAGTAAAAGATGTAGTTGAAAAAGACAGTAATGCCAATGGTATTGCAGACTGGGAAGAATCATTATGGGGATTTAATCCAAATATAAACGGACCAGAAAACAAAGAAGCTATCAATGCAAAAAAGAAAGAACTAGCAAAAACAAATGGTACTACTTCAAATCAATCAGAAAATCTTACTGACAATGAAATTATCTCAAGACAATTCTTTGCTCTTATAATGTCTCTTCAAGAATCTGGCAATTTAAACGAAGCTACTATGGCAGAAGCTGCTAAAACAGTAGGGGACAAGGTAAATCCAACACCACTTAAGGATGCATATACTATAAGTAATCAAACTATCAAAAGTAGTAATAAAAAAGAAGACATGGTTTTATTTGCAAAAAATATTAAACCATTACTAGAAAAACATTCAGACCTAGGAAAAGAATTAGGTTATATATCAACAGGAGTAGAAAACAAAGACGCAACAGCTCTTAAGATGGCAGTTAGTGTTGCTAGTTCATATAGATCATTTAGTAAAGAGTTTATTAAAATTCCAGTACCAAGTAGTCTTGCAAGCACAGCACTTAATATGGCAAACAATTACGAAAAGGTTGCTCAATCAATAGAAGGCTTAGCAAAAATATCAGAAGACCCACTTCTAGCTATGAAATCTCTTATAAATTATAAAAATTACAATGAGGTGTTAACAACTAACACAGCGACTCTTTCAAGTATTATAAATAATATTTAATATTTCTGTTATAATAAGACTAGTTAATTTATGAAAAAACAATTTCAAAAAATAATATCTATTTCAATAATAACTTTATTACTAGTCGCCCCAGTTGCACCTATTTATGCTACTACTTGGGGACAGAACAGTGGAACAGCGAGTTGGGATTCTAAGAGTTCAGCTATAACAAGTGGAATAACAAAGTGTGTAGTACATGCAGCATCAACAGCCGCAGTTACAGGATTAGCAAATCTTGTAAACCAACTACTAAGTACAAAAGTTCAAGTAGAAGATTTTGGTGCAAAAGTTAAAAAAGTAACAGAAGACTGTATGGCAAGTATTGCTATATCTTTTGCTAAAGCTGCATTAACTAAAATGACCCAAGATACTTTTAACTGGATTCAAGGTGGATTCCAAGGAGGTTCACCACTTTATGTTACTAATCTAGAAACAAAACTAACTCAAGTACAAGATGATATTTTTAATTCAGAAATATCAATTTTCAATGACCCTGTAAATGCAAACTATTATCCTTACGGACGCGGCTATGCTCAAGGAGAAATACTAGCAAGACAAGTAGCAAATAACGGAATAACAAATCTTCAATCAAATCTTTCCGACTATCTTGTTACTAAAAATACAACAACAGCAGACTTCGCAAAAGACTTTTCAACTGGTGGATGGGATGGATGGTTAGCATTAACTCAATACAACCAAAATAATCCGCTTGGTTTCACAATGGAAACACAGCAAATAATTTCTAATAAGCAAAAAGCTGAAACAGAAGCTCTTAAAAATGAAGTTGCTCAAAATAATGGTATGTTTTCTCAAAGATCTACAGCAGCAGAAGATTGTGTTCAGTATGGATGGTCAAGAACTGCAGCAGAAGAATCTATTAAGAAAAATGACGAGATATCATCAAACACAGAAGGCTATGCTCAAGCACAATCAGAACTTAAAACAGCAAACGATAGCTTAATTCAATCAAAGAAGGCTCTACAAACAGCACAAAACAGTAAAGATAAAACTGCAATTGCTGCTGCTAATACTGACCTAGACAATGCACAGTCAGACTATGATGCTGCATATTCTAAGGTTCAAAAATATGTAAGTGCAGTGAAAGCTACATCAACATCAACTGGTGATGATTGTACTAAATACAAAATCATTACTCCTGGTAGTATCATAAAAGACCAAATTTCAAGTACAATAAATTCACCACAAAACCAATTAGAATTGGTTAGAACACTTGATGATGCATTAAATGGATTATTAAATAATCTTACTTCTAATTTCCATAAACAAGGATTAAATGTAGATCTAACAGCAGGAAGTCTCGGTACTGTTCCAAATATGTTTGCAGGACTAGGAAACAGTAGTGCTTTTGGAGAACTTGACATAAAAGATCTTGGAAATACTTCACACAAAGATACAAACGGTAACACTGTTGTAGATAAGAAGGGTATTATACAAATACAAAAAGAATTTATTGTTTCAATAAACAGTGCAATCACTACATTAGAAAAAATAATGCCAGCACTTGGAGAACTTGATTATTGTATTCCTGGACCAAATCAAAGTTGGGAAAATAATCCTGCATACCAACAAACAGTAGTTGATACTCAAACAACAGCAAGTAATTCAAAAACTGTTGGAACATTTATATCAGGAATATTTGGTGGTCAAGCAAATAACAATATAGATAATGCCAAAAGCCAATTATCATCAATAGAAAATTTTAAAACAACAGTAGCTACAGAATTTGGACAAAAAAGTCCTATGCAAGATCCTTCTTCTGGTAGTAAATACTTAGCTATGTCACGAGCTGGATTAGATATGACTAAAAACATGATTGAAACAGATACAGGAATCCAAGATGCAGAACAACAATATAAAACATATATAAGTCAGACAAATATAAACATCAAGGAACTAGAGAGCATAAGAACTGGTTTGAATAAAATCATAAAGGCTGCTCAAGCTCGTCGTGATGCTGATAATATAAAGAATGGTGTTGAAAAAGTTCCAGCAGCTTGTATTGCATACGAACAGATAGAGACAAACGATACTCTTTAATTTTTAAAATTAAAGATGTGAATTGATGAACCGGTAAGTATTTAAAAGGGTATTAATAAAGAAGAAATTGTAATATAATTATTATATGGAAAATAATCCTAAAAAAAGTAAAGCACTCATAATAACATTCGTAATTGTTTTGTTATTGTTAATAGGTGGGTATTTACTATACCAAAATAGTGCAAAAATATTTGGAACAAAAGGAGCTACAACTATAAATAAAATATTTTCTCCACTTTTAGGAACATCTAAAAATACATCTCTAGATACTATTGATAACTCAAATTCAACATCAAATACTACTGGAACAAATACAACAAGTAATGGTACAAGTGGAACAACAACAGGAACAGGGACAGATACAACAAGTGGCAGTAATTTTAATCAATCAGGTAATAATGGTTCTGATATTTTTACAAATGGTGGAAACTTAAATCTTAATTCAGGATTAAATTCTATACCAATACCAAGTGGTATAGATAGCCAAAATTATCCAAGTACAACAATAAATTCAACATCAAATACAGGAAATACAGATACAATACCTACAGATACAGGAATTATAAACAATCTTGATTCTGGAACAGAAACTGATTCTAGTGTATGTAAAGGACAAGCACAGCTAGTTTTTACAGATGCAGAAACAACACAAATCAATAAACTACTAGATAGATACTATACAATCGCCGACACAATACAAACAGAACAAAGTCTTGCTGCAGTAAATACAGACATAGGAAGCAAGCAGTCAATGGTAGATCAAGCAAAAAATCTAACAAATCTTTGTTATGAGGAAAAAGCTGATTCTGCTTACACAGGAACAAAGAGAGTAACAAACAATCCGTATTATCAAAACCCAAGTTCATCAAGCAGTTATTATTTCGACAGGGGCATAGAGGAAGCATTTAGTATTTGGTAAAAATCGTGAAAAAAATATTACCGTACATTTTAATAGTTTTAATACTCGTGAATTTATTCGCGCCTATTGGAATTGAAATAAGTAATAAAAATATTTCTGTAAAAAATAATATTGCTAGTGCAGCAAATAGTATAGTTAAAGACAAAGACGGTGTTTATACTTTTAATGTAAAAGAATTTGGAACAAAGGCTACACTAGAAGTATCTGCTGATTTTAAAAATTATAATGCAGGTTATAATATTGCTGATGTGACATATTCTTTAACTGAAATAAAAACAAGTTCTAGTGGAGCAAAAAGCTATGGTCAGAAATATGGAATTTCATTAGCAGACAAGACTGCAAATAGTGCTAAGTTATACACGGGAACATTAACAATTGAAGGGTTAACAGTTTCTACTCCTTATGAGTATGAATTTAGAATTACAAAAAGAAATAATATTAATATAAGTGGCACTCCTGGTCCTAGTAGTACAGACGACACAATAGGAACTCCTATTAAAATAAATTTTGTAACAAGTGCAAAAATAACACAACAAGGTAATACTGTGAGTAACGGTAGTGGAGATGTTGCTAATCCTAATTCCAACACAACAAAACCACAAGGTGCACTACCAGAATGTTCAATAACAGATGGTGGTTCAGGTTTTATGGGTTGTGTTGCTCAAGGAATATATTATGTATTATTCCAACCAACATCATATTTATTTGCTCTTACTGGAACATTTTTTGATAATACTTTTGCATATTCAGTAAACGATGCAACATATAGATCTGCTTTCGTTGTACAAGGATGGGGAATCGTTCGAGATTTTTGTAATATGTTTTTCATATTCATATTACTTTATATAGCTTTTGCTACAATCTTGGATTTACATGGAGTCAAAACAAAAGAAATGATTATTAGTGTTGTTATTATAGGAATTTTTATAAACTTTAGTTTATTCACAACACAAATCATTATCGATGCATCCAATATTATGGCTCGTGTATTTTATAATTCAGATGCCATAAAAATAACCCAAGAGGGTGGTGGTACAGTTGAATCAGTTGGACTAGTTGGGGCAGATGGAGTTATTCCATTATCAGCAGCGTTAGTAAACAAAGTAAACCCTCAAAGTCTTATTATTAACTCAACAAAAGTTAGTGTAGTAGATGACACAAAAGCAAAAGCCGAAGGAGCAGTCCAAACAGAAGAAGGCGCAGTATCAGCTTCAACATTTATATTAGTTACAATACTTGCAACAATAGTAAACCTTGTTGGTCTTGTTGTATTTATGTCTGTTGGATTAATCTTTGTAGCGAGAGTTATTGGACTATGGCTTGCGATGATAGTAGTTCCATTTGTATTTTTATCTTACACAGTACCTTCACTTCAAGATATGGAGATGGTTGGTTGGAAAAAGTGGTGGCCAGAAACCCTAAAGATGGCATTCTTGGCACCTGTATTTATATTCTTCTTATATTTGATTATCAAATTCTTAGACGCAGGACTTAGTATTACGCAAACAAATGCAGATCCAAATCTTACTGGATTAAAATTCGTAGTATCTATTATTATTCCTTTTGCTTTTATTATGATTTTCTTAATCAAAGCAAAAGATATAGCAAAGGATATGTCTGGAAAACTAGGTCAATCAATCACTGGAGCAGTTTCTGCTGTTGGAGGATTAGCTCTAGGTGGTGCAGCTCTAGGTGGTGCAGCATTATTGAGAAATACAGTTGGTAGTGGACTTGCAGCAGCTTCCAAAACAGAAGGTGCAGTTAAGTATGGAACAGAAAAAATTGCTTTCAATAAAAAGCTTGATGAATGGAAGAGTAAAGATCCAGCAACAAGAGGAGCAGCTCCTACTTGGAAAGAACATGCTGAAGTAGCTGGAGTAAAGAGAAATCCAATTACATTCATTGGCGCAAAACTAAATGAAAAACAACAAGAAGTAGCAAAGATTGACCATGCAAGACATATAACAGAATCAACAATAGAAAAAGTAGCCCCAGAATTCAAGGGCAAGAAATGGTCAGGACTTACAGATGCTCAACAAAAAGTTGTTCTTGATAGAGTTGGAAAAGAAGATGTTGCTAAGCATATGAATATTGCAGAAGATTCATATAGAAGTCAAAGTGGTAATGAACACCTTCAAGTTAAACAACCTCTTACTGACGCAGAAAAAACTACAATACAAGACGAAGAAACAAATAAAATGAGAGCAACTAAGCCTGTTGGTTATGTATTAACAGCAACAGATATTGCAGCTGTTCAAAAACTAGCAAACGAAAGAATTGATAAAGAAAACAGCCAAGCTGGTAAACTTCCATCATTATCTGTAAGCGATAAAGAAGCAGTTAAAAATGATGCTATTAAGAGAGCTGAAAATAAATTTAAGGAGGAGATTAATCATGCAACAGAGAGTGTTGCCGGACTCACTCGTGCATTTACAAAAGTTAATACAGGAAGTTGGGATGTTAGAAATCTATCTCAAATATCATCACACAAACACGAAAGTATATTTACAAAAATACCAACAGCTCTTATATCAGGTGTTGCTCTCGGTGTAAGAACAGGACTAAAGAACTCTGGAGTAAATCATTCAACAGGACAAAAAGATATCTTAAAAGATATTAGTCAAACACTAAAAGACTCTTTAGCTGTTATGAAAATTGATTTACCAAAAGCTCCAGGTGGTGGAGGTATCGCACCAAAAGCAGGTGGGGGAGGAGGACATCATTAATCTAATGTTTAATGACTAGTAGTTAAATAATTTTAAAATGGATCAAAACCAATTACAACAAAAAATAGTAGAATATTTTCAGAAACTTCCAAAAGAAGCTCAGGATTCTTTTTCTTCTATGGTTTGGATGGATAAATTAAAAGAAATTATTTCTATATATAGTTTGAATGCTGACCAAATAGAAATACTTGGAGCAGAAACTACACTAGTTCTTCTTGGAATTGTAGATATTGCTGAATACAAAAAAATACTTGAAAATGAATTAAAACTAAATAAAGATTTGTTTATTAAACTAGCAACAAATATAGACAATGATATTTTATTTAAAATAAAAGACCAACTAACAGAAACATTCGAAGCCAATGCCATTGCATTAGCTGAAGAAAAATATGGTGGTGATAAAAATATAGATGAGCGTTTTAACCGTTTACCAGCAGAAGTACAAGACGCTATTAATAAATCAAATTATCAAGAAACTCTTTATTTGATTGCTAAAAAATATAAAGTATCTATTGAAAAAATGGGTACACTAGAAGAGATTACAACTAAAGTAATGCTCGGAATAATTCACCCTGATAAATACGAAGAAAATCTTAAGTCAAAACTTGGAATATCAGATGATGATACTCATAATCTAGTACTTGATGTTAACGAACAAATACTAAAAACAATAAAAGAAGCATTAAAAGAAAGCTGGAATGATAATCAAAAATTAAACGAAGACGACCTAATTCCTACTCCTCCATATGTAGATATAGTACCTAAGCCTGCTTACTCACTTGAAACAAGTGGAGTTGCTTCAACTATTAAAGAAATAAAAGTTGGAGATATTTACAAAGATTCAGGAATCGAAATACTTGGTGATGAAAAAGAAATAGTAAAAACAACTACTCCTATTGAAACAAAAGTAGTTCCTACCGAAGAGAAATTAATAATTCCTTCTGTTATTAATATGCTAAAGGATAAACTAAATAATCCAATAAATGGAGAAAACTCCGTAAGTAACTATTCTCTTCCAAAAATTAACAATAAAGAAGATATAATTCCACTACCACCAACTCCTACAATAATACCTGTTTCTAAAGCTCACGACCCATACCACGAAGAAATATAAATATATTGTGATATAATATTATTATGCAATTCAAAGTACCTCAATTCATAGATGTTGAAGACAAGCTTTTTGGACCTTTTACATTCTCTCAATTTGCCTATTTAATAGGAGGAGCGGGAACTGTCTTCGTCTTATATAAATTACTTCCTCTTTGGATTAGTATTTTTCTAATAATACCAGTTGTTGTACTTGTTCTTCTTTTGGTTTTTTATAGAATAAACGAAAAACCATTCATATACTACCTAGAAGCTGGATTAAATTATGCTATTTCTAATAAACTTTATGTATGGAGACAAAGACTAGTAAAACCAGGAGACAAGAAAGAAGAAGACAGCTCTCCAATACAAACAACCTCTGTAGTTCCAACAATTACATCATCAAAACTTGCAGATCTCTCTTGGAGTTTAGATGTACAAGAAAAAAATATTAAGGAAAACTAAAACAATATATTTATAGTTCTTATTTATAATTACTATATGATATAATAAAAATATGGCAATTAATGCTCGTTCTGCTCAAGAATTCGTACCAATAAAAGAAGTTCGAAATGGGGTAATCATTCTAAAGGATGGTGGTCTTCGTGCTGTTCTTATTGCGTCATCTATAAACCTCTCACTAAAAGCATCCGACGAACAAGTAGCTATCATCAATCAATTCCAATCATTCCTAAATGGTCTTGATTTTACAACACAAATCGTAATGCAATCACGCAGACTTGATATTCGTCCATACCTTCTTATGCTTGAAGGTCGTCTAAAGGAACAAACAGAACCACTTCTTAAAATACAAACAAAAGAATATATCGAGTTTATTCGTTCTTTTACAGACGAAGTAAACATAATGACTAAAACATTCTTTGTTGTTGTTCCCTATAGTTCAACTGCCATAAAATCAAGTTCTGGTATGTTGGATAGTTTTATTGGGGGAAGTGAACAAAAGAAACAAGTAGAAGATACAAAAAAGGCTATGGATTTAGCTTCTTTTGAAGAAAAACGCAGTCAGCTTGATCAAAGAGTTGGAGTTATTATAGGAGGACTCAATGGAATCGGTATTCGTAGTTCACAACTACAAACAGAGGAAATTGTTGAGCTTTTCTATAAGACATTCAATCCTGGTGATATTAGTCAGGGAATTAAGTTACAATAATTAGTACTTGGTCCCGTTAGAGATTAATTATGTTTTATACTTATATATTAAAAAGTAAAAAAGATGGTAATATATACACAGGAACCACAAAAGATTTACGGAAGCGCCTAGTACAACACAACAAAGGTTTATCTACTTATACAAAGAATAGAGGACCATTTGAAATTATTTATTACGAAGCATGTTTAATTGAAGAAAAAGCTCGGTCGAGAGAATTATTTTTAAAATCAGGAATGGGTAAGCGTTATCTTAAAAACAGATTAGGCGCTTCCTATCTCTAAACGGGATGTCAATATTTTCATCTATATTTGGTAAAAAGGAGACTAAAATAAATAACAACAGTAATGTTGTGTCTATTCTTCCAAGTGAAATATACAAAGCAGCAACACTAGAATTACAAGATATTATCGCTCCATCAGCTCTACAAATAACACCAAAAGCAATCAATCTTGGAGATAAAATAGCTCGTACATTCTTTGTTATTTCTTACCCTAGATATTTGAGTGATAACTGGTTTTCTCCTATCATAAACTTAGACAAAGTTTTTGATGTTTCTATTTTTATTCATCCTATTGAAACAGCAGAAATATTGCGCTCTTTCCAAAAGAAAGTTGCCGAAGTTCAAAGTCAGATATCTGTTCGTGAATCAAAAGGTCTTGTTCGTGACCCAATGCTAGATACTGCATACAGAGACCTAGAAGGGTTGAGAGATAATCTTATGCAAGCCCAAGAAAAAATGTTTGACGTTGGTCTTTATATTACAGTTTATGCAGACAATGAAAATGATTTATTTAAAATAGAAAGTGAAATCAAATCTATTCTTGAATCAAAATTAATTTATCTTAAGCCTGCATTATTCCAACAAGACGAAGGATTTAAAAGTGTTATTCCATTGGGAACAGACGTTTTGGGTATTCACCAAAAACTAAACACTGAGCCTTTATCTAGTCTATTTCCATTCGTATCTTTTGACTTAACTTCAGATAAGGGTATTTTATATGGAGTTAATAGACACAATTCCAGTCTTATTATATTTGATAGATTCTCACTTCCTAACTATAACTCGATAACTTTTGCTACTTCTGGTGCCGGTAAATCTTATGCAACAAAGCTTGAGATTATTCGTACATTGATGTTTGATACAGAAGTTATTGTTATCGACCCTGAAAAAGAATATGAATATTTAGCTGAAGCAATCGGTGGAAGATATTTTAATATTTCACTTTCTTCTGATCACCATATCAATCCATTTGATTTACCAATTCCTACATCAGAAGAGACAGGTGCAGATGTTCTTCGAGCAAACACAATAAATCTAGTTGGTCTATTTAGAATAATGTTAGGAGGTCTTACCCCAGAAGAAGATTCCATAATAGATAGAGCAATAACTGAAACTTATGCATTAAAAGATATTACAGCAGTATCAAACTTTGCAAATATTGAACCACCACTATTATCAGACTTTGAAATAGTTCTAGCTGGTATGGATGGTAGTGAATCACTAATACAACGATTAGCAAAATTTACACATGGATCTTGGGCATCATTCCTAAACCAACCATCAAATGTAGATATAAATAGAAAGTTCGTTGTTTTCTCTGTTCGTGACATGGAAGACGAACTAAAACCAGTAGCAATGTATATTGTTACTCATTATATTTGGAATGCTGTTAGAAAGAATATTAAAAAACGACTCCTAGTTGTTGATGAGGCATGGTGGATGATGAAGTCCGAAGATACAGCCTCTTTCTTATATTCAATCGCAAAGCGTGGAAGAAAATATTATCTTGGACTTGCTACAATCACACAAGATGTAGGGGACTTTATGAAAAGCCCATACGGAATACCAATTGTTACAAACTCATCTATTCAATTACTTCTAAAACAATCCCCATCTACCATAGATGTTCTCCAAAAAACCTTTAACTTAACAGACGAAGAAAAATACCTACTCTTAGAAGCCAATGTTGGAGAGGGAATCTTCTTCGCAGGACTTAAACATGTAGCTGTTAAGACTATTGCTTCTTACACAGAAGACCAAATAATCACATCTGACCCTTCACAAATCTTAGCTATTAAAAAAGCCAAGGATGATTTAGTGACAGCAAATGCAAACCAATAATTAGTTGTTTAGAAAGCAAAGCTGTCGTATAATATAAGAGTGATTTCCTCAAAAATAAAATCTATATTTTATACAACCTTAATATTAAGTATCTTTTGTATACCGGTTATTTCTATTGCTGAAACATTAGCTCCTACAACAAGCGAAGACATAACAGTAGAGATGAGCCCTAGAAACCCAGAGCCATACCAAGATGTAACAATAAAAATAACAAGTTATTCTACTGATTTAGATAAGGCTATAATCCAATGGAAAAATGGTTCAAAAGTATTACTTTCTGGTTATGGAAAAACTAGCTATTCATTTACAACCTCTGGACCAAATACAAACAACAGTATAAATATAGTTATACAACCATCAGACTCTATCGATGTTATAAATAAAACAGTTACAATAAATCCTTCTGATATAGAAATACTATGGGAATCAGTTGATGGTTACACACCACCTTTCTACAAAGGGAAGTCTTTAGTAGCACCAGAAAGTACAATTAGAGCGGTTGCTATACCAAATACAAATACAATAAAATCAGGTGGTGGAAATATTACATATAACTGGAAAAATGCAGATAACCTGGTCTCAAAAGCTTCTGGTTATAATAAAAATTCATATGTATTTAAAAATAATCAAATAAATAAAGTTGAAAATATTACAGTATCAGCTTCTTCTGTGAGTAATACATACAGTGCAACAAAAACAATAAATATTCCAGTAACTTCTCCTAAGATTATTTTTTACAAGAAATCTCCAACTGAGGGTGTTTTATATAATCAAGCATTAGTAGATAATACAACAATGAAAGAAGACGAGATGACCGTTGTTGCAACACCTTACTTTATGTCTATAACACCAGACAATGGTGGTGATTTAAATTACAGTTGGAAAATCAACGGAAACAGTATAGATACACCTTCAAAGAAGACAGAACTAACAGTCAGACCATCGTCTCGTGGTGGAACTGCAACTATTGGTTTCACTCTTGAGAATTTAAGAACATTCTTCCAGAAGGCAAGTGATCAATTAAAATTAACTCTATAATATGAAAAAATTTACATCAATCTTACTTAGTTTAATATTCTTATTTAATTTTATTTTTCCTTCTGTTATTTTTGCTGCAACACCAACAGTAAAACTAGAGCTTGGTACAGAAAACCAAAATAGTCAGACTGCTAAGTGGGCTTGGGTTTTTAATGTAAAGACAACAAATATCCCAGATGGTGGTGAAGTTACTGTTGGTTTATTTAAAAATGGAGTTAAGGATGGAAACTTAACAACAGTAAAAATTACAAAAAATAATGGCTCATATTACACAAGTAGTGTACTTGATTCATTAACAACATATCAAGTTGTAGCGGCTTACTCTGGAGTAAAATATGACCAATTTGAAAAGCAAACACCAGAAGGAGTTTCAAGAGATATAACAGGAACACCAGCAGATAGGGGAACAGTGATAGGATCTGATACTCCTGCTGTTGAGATCAAACCAGCAGCAACCGGTACAGTTGGAAATGAGATAAGTAAGGTATACACACTCCTTGCCCCTATAGGTAACTTCAAAACATTTAGTTCTAATAATATAGGAGAATATCTAAATACAATGTTTAGACTTGCTATAGGGCTTTGTGCAGCACTTGCTGTAGTTATGATTATATTCAGTGGTGTTCAATATATGGGAAGTGAATCCATCTTTGGAAAAACAGAAGCAAAGAGTAAGGTATTCTCTGCTGTACTTGGACTTCTTATAGCACTAGGATCTTGGGTATTATTAAATACAATAAATCCAGACTTAACAGGGAAGAATGGATTAAATATAGATACAGCAACTTCAATATTGCCTCTGTATGATAGAGGTAGTTCTGATGCTAAAAAAGCCAACGGTGAAAGTGTGCGTTGTACTCCAGTATTATCTGGCCCTTGTAGTGTTGCAAATTTAACTAATGTTTTTGGAGCAGCGAATGCAGTAGCGATGTCAAAAATTTGTAATATGGAAAGTAATGGAACAAATGCTTCTAGTAGTACAGATATTTGTAAGCCAAATAATGAAACTTTTTCTTTTGGATTATTTCAAGTTAACCTAGCAGCAAATGGTGGTTTAGCTGGATCTGATTGTGTTGGACTATTTGATAAAAAAGTATCAGCCAAAGATGTTATAGAACCAAGATATACTAGTGGTTATAGTTGTAAATTAATATCAGGAAAACAATCTATATATAATACATGTAAAAATAGATTATTAGACCCAACCAAAAATCTAGCAATTGCAAAATCATTATTTACTGCAAGTAAAAGTGCTTGGATAGGGGATAAAAAATATTGTGCTTCAGCTTTTAATTAAATCTTATGCCTAAAAAAACAATTATCATTTTCATAGTAGTATTTATATTTGTAGGATCAGGAATCTGGGCTGGTTATTATTATTTTGGTAATAATCAAAATAGTAGTACCACAACTAATGGTAGTACTACTATTGGAAATCAAACATTTAATCCTTTTGGAACTGGAACAACAACTAATACAAATACTTCAACAAATACAGATACACCAACAACAGACACAACAGGAGATACTCCAGTAGTTAAAGCAGATTCTATGTTTCACCAAATCACAGACTTTGCTATTTCAGGTGCAACATATTTTGAAGATACAAAACCAATAGTTACAACAACAACAGATACAACAGTAACTGCTCCAGTTACAACACCAACTACTACAACTAAAACCACAAAAAAAGTTGTAGTTAAAAAAGTTGAAACACCTAAGTTTGAAATAATTCCATCACTAAGATACGTAGAAAAAGCCAACGGTCACATATACCAGAGAAATATTTCAACAAAAGAATCTACAAAAATATCAAACTCTACAATTCCAAGTATTTACGAAGCACTTTTTAATAGTGACGCATCTACTGTTATCTATAGATATTTATCATCAGACGGAGCTACTATTAGTAGTTATGTAGCATCACTAGGTGGAGCAAAAGGGGAGTTCCTTGCATCAAACATACTCGACATAAGTGTATCCCCAGATAAAAATAGTTTCTTTTATTTAATAAAAAATTCTAATGGAATATCTGGTGTTACAAAATCATTTAAAGAAACAAAAAGTAATAGTGTTTGGACTTCACCATATACAGAATGGTTATCACAATGGGTTAGTCCTCAAAAAGTATTTTTAACAACAAAAGCATCTTGGTCATATCAAGGAAGTTTGTTTAGTTTAAATACTTCAAATGGAACAATGACAAAAATATTTGGCGGTGTCTCTGGATTAACAACACTTGCAAATACAGACGCTACACTTGTCTTATATAACACTTCAACAAATACAGGACCTAAGCTAGAAGTATTTGATATAAATAAACATAAAGTAGAAGATTTAGATGTTTATGGACTACCTGAAAAATGTATCTGGAGTAATGATAAGATTTCTATATATTGCGCACTACCAAAAGTAATAACAGGAACACAGTACCCTGATTCATGGTATCAAGGAATAATCTCATTTGATGATTACTTTGTAAAAATAGATACAAACACAAACACAATTTCAACAATAGCAGACTCAACAGAGGGAACTTCAGTTGATGCAACACATTTATTTTTAGATAAAGCAGAAAAACAATTATTCTTTACAAACAAAAAAGATTCTACCCTATGGAGTCTAGATATAAACTAATTTAAAACAATAAAACACCCAAGTATTACTTGGGTGTTTTATTGTTTTAAATTAAAAACTACTATCATTTATATATTTAATCACAACTCTTCTACTTGCTCCATAACCCTCTGATTCTGTTTTGATATCTTTAGCCCCCTCTAGAAACATATGGATAATTCTTCTTTCGTAAGCAGACATTGGCTCAACTTCTATATTGCTTTTAAAATATCTAGCACGCTCTGCCATCATATGGGCAATATTTTTTAAACTATCAAATCTTTTCTTTTGGTAACCATTTATATCAATAAAAATACTTGGTGTTTTTTCTTCAGCTCTATCTTTATCAGCCATTTTTTGAACAAGATGATTTAGAGATCTTAATGTTTCTCCGTCACGCCCTATCATAAATCTTGAATCAGGGGTTTCTATCATACACCAAGACATACTACCTTCCTCACTAAATTCACACTTGGTTATTGTACATCCTGTATAAGTAAATATGTTTTCTATGATTGTTTTTATTTTATCTTTATCCATATATAAATTATATTAATTATTTGCTAGTTTTCTACGCATATACCATTCTTGAACTACAGTAAACATTGTGCTTGTAAACCAATACAAAGCAACTGCAGCTGAAATCTGATATGAGAAGAAAGTTATAACAATAGGAAGGAAATATTTAATATTTGTTTGCATACTACCAGAAAGTTCTTCTTGAAATGTTTTTACTTCTGGAACATCTGTTTCTTTTATGATCTCAACTTTAGGTGTAATAGGGGAGGCAAGATATCCTTGTAAGAACTGAGCACCACCAGCAAGTAATGCTAATACAAGACTTTTACTGTTTAAATCAATCAGACTAAGGAAGTTTGTGTTTAGGTTTGTTGGTATATGAACAAAAGAATATATTTCTGTTGGATTAAGAGAAAGACCTTTCCAGAATACATAATACAAAGCAATAATAAATGGTATTTGAATAAAAATAACTAAACAACCAGAAAATGGATTAGTGTTGTATTTTTTATATAATTCAAAAGTTTTACTAGCTTGTTCTTCTTTGTTTGGAAAGTTTTTCTTGATAAGTTTAAGCTCAGGTTCCATCTTTTTCATTAAAATCTGACTTCTTATAGAAGTCTTTGTAAGAGGGGAAAGTATTAGCTTAATAAGAATAGTTACTAATATAATAGCAAGTCCAACATCACCAAAAGTAACCTTGTCTATAGTAAGGACAAGTCCATTCAAAATTGGCTGGTAAGCAATAGTATTCCATAGTGAGTGCATTGGTCTATTGTATCTTAAAAACAGCTAAATTCCAAGAATAGAGCTATTTAATCACTTAACAGGATCATAATGATTCTTTTGCCAAGGGTGACATCTTAGAATCCTCTTAAAGCCATAAAAAACACCTAAAATAACGCCATATTTATATATAGATTCTTTTGTATATTCTGAACAAGTGGGAATAAAAACACAAGAATTATGTGATTTTAATGGTGTTTTTTGATACAAATCAATAAACCAAATTATAGTTTTTTTCATACAAATTAAGATAGTTTACCTAAAATAATAGCAATATCTTCTTTAATATCCTTAAATGATGCATTTTTAGGGTGTTTTTTATAAAAGAATACACCAAGATAATTCTTTAGGGGTAGAGAATTAAGGGAATTATACCCTTGTCTACGAAGCTTATTTCTATCAACAGCCCTTTTGGCTATCTTTTTAGAAGCTACAAAAGCATATTGTGGGGTGCTTTGCTTAATATACCTAAATATAAAAAAAGAGCCAGAAAGCGTATTTCCAGACTTAAGTACTGTTTGAAATAACTCTTTTGTGACTCTTTTTTTCTTTAAAAGCATAAATAACTATATATACCAAGGTTATTGGTATATAAAAACCTTATTTACTTACAGATAATTTAGCGCGTCCTTTTGCACGACGAGCTCTAATTACTCTTTTACCATTAGGAGTTTTAGCTCTAACTAAAAAACCATGTGATTTAGCTCTTTTTATTTTATTTGGTTGGTATGTTTGAGACATATGGCTACTATAACCTAAAATTAATATTTTGGCAATTTTTAAATATCTTTAAAAGTGTTATTATTTGTGGATTAAAAAAGAATAATCAATATTTTTAATAAAAAATATATTACTGTATATACCTTATAATTTATCCACAGGTTATTAACAGGTTAATCCAGATACTTACATTATTAGCTGTTTACAAAAAAGGTTATAATAATCACTATGAATACAAAAGAACTCTGGGAAAATTGTCTGTCTGAAATAGAACTTGGTATTTCAAAAGCTAACTTTACGACTTGGTTTAAAAATACATCTATCGTAAAAGAAGACACTGGAACTATTTATGTTGGTGTTCCAAATGAATTTGTAAAAGACTGGCTTTATAATAAATTTCATAAACTCATACTTAAAACTCTTATTAGCCACGAAGACAATGTTCGTGGTGTTGAATATATAATTCATAAAAGCGAACAAAACACTAAACCAATAGAAAATAAGGTTATTGAACAAACACCAAACATAAACAAAGAGCTTCCTTTGGATTTAAATATAAACAAAGATGATAACTTAAATCCAAAATATAATTTTAACTCTTTTGTTGTTGGGCCGTTCAACGAACTTGCTTATGCTGTTGCTCAAGCAATCATAACTAACCCTGGTCAAAACTAT
>Ga0302284_1000463_pt1 | contig 19087 bp, 7 predicted proteins | sample III_Fen_E2_1_FD_198760 | JGI IMG/M metagenome (GOLD analysis project Ga0302284, IMG submission 198760) | Peat permafrost microbial communities from Stordalen Mire near Abisko, Sweden - III_Fen_E2_1 | ecosystem: Environmental > Terrestrial > Soil > Wetlands > Permafrost | place: Sweden: Abisko...
ATACCGAGATGACAATTAAAGTTGATGAAATGGAGTTGATTTAAGGAAAACTCAACAGAAGGAATTAAGAACTAGAATAAGAACTTAGTAAATTGAAAGAAAATTAAAGGATAATTGAAATTGAAAGCTAGAAAGTTAAGAAAACGAATGAGGATTAGAATATAGAATTGAGTAAAACAATTAAAGATTTAGAGAAAAGTTGCAGTCAAAGTTAAGAAAAACTTGCAGAGAGTAACAGATAGAATTAATTATTTGAAAAGGAACTGAAAAAGGTTAGAAGAGAATAGGAATTGTTGATATAAGAAGGGAAGAAAGTCAAAGAAGGAACTGGAAAAGAAGAGAATACAAACATACCAAGAGATAAAGAAGGGAGAAATAATGAATCATCAACAAATGTGCAAGAAATTCAGAGAAAAGATTAATAAATCAGTGATTTACAAACATTAAGTGATGAACAAGCAAATTAATTGATAGAATTAAATGATAGGATGACTTAATTACAAGATGTAATTAGAGATTTAGAAGGAAGAAGCAGATTTGAGAGTGAAGAGAAGTAAGGAATTTAGTAGAAATATGAAGAATTGTTGAAGGAGAAACAGCACGAAATAGATGAATTAATTGGCTAATTAGAGGAAGCAAGGAGGAAAAAGGCTAAAAAAGGAAAGTAGCAACTTAATCAAGAACAAGAGAGAGGTATTGTGGAGTCGAATTCTTCAAAAATAAATGAAAATAGCAGGAATAATAAGGATAAAGAGAGTGCTGATGAAGATGCTGAAAAATAATTAGTTGTTGCAGGAGAGATTAAGAAATTGAAAGGGTTACTTCTGAAAGCGGAATAAGAGCTGGGAGCAACTCAAGGGTAGCTACAGATGGTATCTAGCAAATATGAAAAGAGTTAGCAATAGATGCAAGCGTAGAGGCAGCAATTCGAAGAATCTTTGGAATAACTTAATATTGATAAGAATGGAGAAATCAAGGTACTTCAAGGTAAATTGGAGGCAACTCAAAATGAACTCAAGAATTCAAAACAATAGTAGAATCTGTTAACGGTTGAATTGCAAGAAACATAGGAAAAACTTAAGGTTTTGAGTAGTAGGCTACAGGATTCTGAGGAAAAATTAAAGAAATTTTCTGGATTAGTGTAGGAAGGTGAGAGAAATTAGCAAGAAACAAAGAGTTTGTTGTTAGAAAGTTAGAATAGGTTGAAGTAAACAGAAAGTGAATTGAAAAATATTAAAGGAAAGGAAGAAAGATTGCGAGAACAATTAAAGGGGAAAGATGAAGAAATAGGTAAGCTCAGAGGAGTAATTGAAGGACACCAAAAGGAAAAATAGAGCAAATTGTAGATGGATGAGTAGAAAGCAACTGAGGAAGAAAGATAGCAGAATAAACTTATTTAAAAAGAAAATGAGTAATTGAGTATGTTGCAGGCAGTGAATGATTCATTAAAGTCATCACTTGCTAGCAGTGAGAATAACTTGGAAGAGGCAAGATAGTAGATTGAGAATTTAGCTCATACGCTAGAAGGATAATAGAATGCAAACAGTGAGCTTTCATCTAGAATTGTTGAGCTAGCTGGTGAAGTTAAGCTCATCACAGATGAGAATCTTGAATTGAATCATAAAATTTCAGATATTAATGGAAAGTATGAGTAGAGTTAGAATTAATTGAAATAAACTCAGAAAGATAATGCGCAGCTGCTAGTAAATCTCGAAAAGTTAAAGGATCAAACTGATCAAAGAATCAATGAGTTAACAATCAAAAATTAAGAGAATCACAGTGATTTTGAGAAAAAAATGAAAGAGAAAGAGACAGCATTCAAGCAGGCATAGGAGAACTAAGAAACATAATGGAATGAGAAACTTAAGAAAGTTGTACAGGAATTGAAGGATGCGTAAGAATCAGAATGCTAGGAAATTCGATAACAAGCTGAATTGGAAAAGAGTTAGCATGATCAAAAATAGCAAGAATTCCTGAGGATTTAAGAGAAGTTGCATGCTGAGAATGGGTAGCTAGAAAAGGAGATTGGTGTTTTGAATGAAAAAATTAAATAACTTGGGAAAGAATTGTTAGATAAAGGTCAATAGAAATAAGGAAAAGAAGAATAATCAGGGATTGCTAATGTTGCTGTTATTCCGAGAATAAGCTCTAGACGAGCTGAGTATGCGAAAAAGGAAGGTAAAAGTTGTGGATCGCATTCTTCCAGATACAGTGGTGCTTCTTCGGAAAGATTTAGGATACAGTAGTTGCAGTCGAAGGAGCAATAATAGTAGTAATAAGTGTCATAGCCGCCAGCTTTAGGAGGGATGGGGTTGAGATTGAATCTTGAGAATGTAGTTGTAGGTGGAGGTGAAGAAGATAGAATGCATTTACGCCGAGATAGAGGAAATGGAGAAAATGAGATTCCAGAAAGTTAATAAATTGATGACAGACCAAACGCATCTTCGGTAAGTGATGAGGAGGAGTTTAAATAAGGTGTGATTGAAATATAAAGCAAAAAGATGGAAGAATAAGTGCAAGAGATTAACGATTTAAAGCATCAAATAGATTTGATGTTCGAAGATCTAGCTGACAAGGATGGGTACATTTAACATTTAGAGCAGCTCTTAGATCAAAAAGAGCTTGAAAATCAACAGACTAAGCTAGAATAAGAGACATAAATGTAGAATAATCTGTAACAGCCCACACAGCAATAGTAGCAACAATAATAATAATTGGAAACTAAGAAAGTCCCAACTCCAGCTGGTTCTCCAAAGGATGGTGATTTGTTAAAATCACAACTATCCACTGCAACCTTATAACTCAAGCAATTGAAAATTTAAGTCTCTGAGCTTGTGAGCGCAAACGATGAGTTAGAAACTAGGATCGAAGAGAAAGAAAATAAAATTTTGGAATTGTAAGAAAATCAGCATGTCGAATCTGCTGAAGAATAGATTGGAGTGCTTACTGAATAACTAGACAAGGCTCGATAGAAAGTTAGACGACAAGAAGAAGATTTAGTCTATCAGTAGTAAGTTGTCCAGCAGCAAAGATAACGAATCGAAGAATTAGAAGGGAAACTCGGTATTAATAAAATGGATTCGAAAGATTAAGAGAATGAAAACAATGATGAAGATGACAATGACAGTAATGAAGGCGATTTAGTTAAGCATCTTGGTTTAAATAAAGAAAAACCACAACAATAAGGATCTTAACCTCAGCAGAAATTGCCATAATTAGTCCAGAAAAACTTCTCTAGCAACGATGATATCGGGAAATCAGGTACAGAAGGTGATGCCTTGAGCAGTGGTAGAAGTCCTGATAATTCTGGTAATATCGGCGGCATGAGAAACAGAAACGAATTGAGATACGATCAAATATAAAAATAATAGCAATAAGTAATTCAACAATAGCAAAACAACAAGTAAACTCCAGCAGGATAACAAATTTAGCCTGTGAATTCAGCCAAATAATAGGAAGGAAAGAGGAATTCAAGACAAATAGTCAACACTGCGGAGGCTGAATAATTAGAAGAAATGCTGATTGTGCAGAAAATAAATCTGCAATAACAGATTGCTGAGTTGAAAAGTGAGTTTGAATTGATTCCTGAAGAAGATCACATTAGAATTTAAGAACTGGAGTAATAGTTAGAGCATAACAAGAAGGAGTTCGCTAAGTTATACGAATAAGCATCGTCGAAGTAAGTCATGGCTAATATGAACGATAAATATTTGAGTTTATAATAGATGTACAAAGAACTCAAAGAAGATAGGGAGAATATCAAGTAGAATTTAGATATTATGGCACAATCGAATAATCAGATTGTTAGTGTTATTTCATCTGCTATCTCAGATTATAATTCTAAGAAAGGTTATGATGATAATACACAGCTGGAACCAGTTTCAATGGTTAATAGATTATCCGAATTATATTAATAAGCGCTTCTGAATATCCAATAATTCAAGCAATAATTGAAGAATTTAGGGCCAAAATCAAGTAGAACCAAGAATGATAATAATAACCACAATAATAGTAGTAGTAATCATGACAATAACATAAACAGTGGATTCATGTAGATTCTCTAGAATCTTCTTGATACTGTTCTCATAAACAAAAAAGCAATTGATGATGATTTTGAAGAAGAAACAAGAAAAACACTTCCATAAAATCTAGCTGAAAAAATCAAAGAATACATCTCAAGCGTCATTGAACTCTTGCATGGTCAGATGTCCCTCAAAATGGAAGCGGAGTCGCTGCAGCAAAAAGTGTAAGAACTCAGTGAATCACTCGAAAAATAAACGAATACAAATAAAAATAATTTCAACGCTAAAAATGATGAATTCTAAGTTATCATTTAGAAAGCACCTCTTGTGATGAGCTAAGACCCATTTGATCCTTTAGATCTGGAGAATCTTCGAAGAGAATAATAGACCAGCAACAAAAAGAATAATATTATTAATGATAATTTCAAGAATAAAGATGATTAATTTTAAAAAGATAACTAAAACAACAACAACAATAATCTTGTAAACGATGAAAACAATGAATCATCGTTCCTTTCGATGAGTGAGCAGATTATCAAAGAACTTGATGGAAACAGTTCAAAACATATTTAAGTAGCAGCCTCGGCAAATCATCAGCAAGCAAATACAATCATCAGACAACTTGAGGAATAAATAAATGTATTGAGAAAGGAAAACGAAGAAATCAAAGCGTCTAATGATTATCTTACTTCAAGATAAGACGAGCTGTTTGATGAAATCAAAGCCAAAGATGATATCATCTAAACCACCGAACTAGCAGTAATTTAAGTTTATTCTGTTAGCATTTACAGTTAATTGATATTCATTAAATTATCTTCACCAAACAAACAGCTTAAGAGTCTCAAGAAGGAATTGAAGAAACAAAAAGAAAACACAGATGCAGTTGAGTAAAAGGAGCACTTAAAAAAAATATTCCTTTAATTCCTCTACGCAATCTCTGATAAGTAACATCAAAATATTGCAGATTCATTTTAACTTATTAATATCTTTTTATCTTTTGATATTATAAAATAAACAGGAAAAAACAAATGGAAGCAGAGGAATTCATCCATATTATCTTCAGCATGCTTGGGATTGTTGATAAGGAGAAGGAATAGCTGATTGACCATCTAGCACCTAAATAAGCGGATAAAAAAAAGCCAATTGCCTTGCTTCTCTTTAGGAAGTGAATAAACAAATAGAAATATATCTTATCAAAATATCAAGATGAGGGAATTTATTAGTTTTATTAAAAATTTGTAGAAATAATAAGTAAAGCATAGATGTTATTAAGATAATATTCATTTGATTATTTTTGCTACTTTTATTTGTTTTAATTTATTTTAGTTTGAGAGATATTTTAAATAGATTTGTTTGAAAAAGTAAGTATTAGTGCATGATTTAAGTTTTGATTTAAACAACAACAAAAAACTTTAAACAACTGATTGAATTTATCAAAAAGTGTATGCTTTCTTCAGGATTATTTAATAGTTAACGAAGAGAAAAGTTAAATTATTAGATCTCCGGAAAATCAAATAACTGATTGAAAAATGTCTAAAGAAAAATAATTCAAAAACAAAACATTTTTATCAATTCTTAGTTTCACATTAACTCCAAAATATAAAATACATAAGAACCCTCTGATCTAATATTTTTCTGGTGGGAACAGCAGAAAAAGTTTATTTTAGTTTTAGAGAAGGGAGTTAAACACTTTGAAAATCCTTGTTTAATTTTCTCAAAACTATTGTCAATTCGACACAATGTAATATTCTACCAATCGTTTTGCTTTGATAAATAATTATTTTAATAATCTATTATCATCGCCACCAATAGCAGTGAACAAGAGATTTAGATTTAAAGAAACCAGAGTAGCACACTTTGCAATTCCTTCTCCTAAATACAGTGCACCATGTGTACCTATACTATTATCGCTGAGATTTAGATTTAAAGAAGTGTCCAATATTATTACTGTAGAGATTTAGATTTAAAGAAGTGAGAGTAACACACTTTACAATTCCTACTCCTAAATAATTTGCACCATGCTTACGAATACCATTAAGTCTGAGATCAATATTTAAAGAAGTGAGAGTAACACACTTTGCAATTCCTTCTCCTAAATACTTTGCACCATAATCATGAATATTATTAGCACTGAGATTTAGATTTAAAGAAGTGAGAGTAACACACTTTGATATTTCTTCTCCTAAATACTTTGCACCATTCTCTTCAATATTATTGTTCAAGAGATTTAGATTTAAAGAAGCGAGAGTAGCACACTTTGCAATTCCTTCTCCTAAATACTTTGCACCATAATCACCAATACTATTAGTGCTGAGATTTAGAATTAAAGAAGTGAGAGAAACACACTTTGCAATTCCTTCTGCTAAATAATTTACACCATTCTTACCTACTTTATTATATCTGAGATTTAGATTTAAAGAAGTGAGAATAACACATTTTGCAATTCCTTCTCCTAACTACTTTGCACCATTTTCACCAATCGGATTCCAAGTTTTATTTAAATGAATCGAATCTATTAATTAATTTGGTGTTTCTTGCAGTTTCTCCATCAATTTTTATAGATCCTATGCGCTTATTGAAGTCTTCTCAACAATAAATTCTTAGAATTGTTGAGTTTTTATTTGAATTGTATGAAATGTTTGATCACAAATGGTATTTTCGTTAGATTTTATTTTTTTAATTCTTTTCTATTTTTATGTTTTTTTTCAATTATCAATTATATACTTGAAATAGGTCATCCTTCACTGTGTTTCTTTAAAAAATCCCGACAATTTGTGAAATTAAATAAGATTAACTTAAGTATAGGTGTTTTGTCAGTCAACTAACATTAATTGGTGGATTATCAGTGAAAATATATTCTTAAAAAAGATGTTTTTACTTTTTCAAATAGAAAGATTTGAAGAAAAAATAACAAAATTTTTGAGATGGAATATCTTATAACAACCTTCTAGAATTTGTAATTACAGAAGATCTTAATTTTTTAATAAATACAATAATGGCAATCAAGTTACAATTAGTTAAATGGATGTCTGAATCAAAACAATAGTAATTCAATAATTATTACTTCTTTTACTTTTATTATTTAATTTAGTTTTAGAGAAGTGAGTTAAACACTTTGAGAATCCTTGTTTAATTATCTCAATATGATTGTCAATTCAACACAATGTAATAGAATACCAATCTTTTTGCTTTGATAACTAATTATTATAATATTCTATTACCATCGTCACCAATAATAGTATCGGTGAGATTTAGATTTATAGAAGTGAGAGTAACGCACTTTGCAATTTCTTCTCCTAAATACTTTGCACCATGCCCAATAGTATTAATACTGAGATCAAAAATTAAAGAAGTGAGAGCAACACACTTTGCAATTCCTTCTCCTAAATACTTTGCACCATTGTCACTAATATTATTAGCACTGAGATTTAGATTTAAAGAAGTGAGAATAACACACTTTGCAATTATTTCTCCTAAATACTTAGCACCATTGTCACCAAATTTATTATTCCTGAGATTTAAATTTAAAGAAGTGAGAGTAACACACTTTTCAATTTCTTCTCCTAAATACATTGCACCATTTGCACCAATATTATTATAGCTGAGATTTAAATTTAAAGAAGTGAGAGTAACACACTTTGCAATTCCTTCTCCTAAATACAGTGCACCATGTGTACCAATACTATTATCGCTGAGATTTAGATTTAAAGAAGTGAGCGTAACACACTTTGCAATTCCTTCTCCTAAATACTTTGCATCATTCTCACCAATATTATTAGGTCTGAGATTTAGATTTAAAGAAGTGAGAGTAACACACTTTGCAATTCCTTCTCCTAAATACTTTACACCATACCTAATACTATTAAAACTGAGATTTAGATTTAAAGAAGTGAGAGTAACACATTTTGCAATTTCTTATCCTAAATACGTTGCACCAGTTGCACCAACACTATTTTCACTGAGATTTAGATTTAAAGAAGTGAGAGTAACACACTTTGCAATTCCTTCTCCTAAATACTTTACACCATTGTCACCAATATTATTAGCGCTGAGATTTAGATTTAAAAAAGTGAGAGTAGCACACTTTGCTATTCCTTCTCCTAAATACTTTGCACTATTTGCACCAATACTATTATCGCTGAGATTTAGATTTAAAGAAGTGAGAGTAACACACTTTTCAATTCCTTCTCCTAAATACTTTACACCATTGTCACCAATACTATTAAAACTGAGATTTAGATTTAAAGAAGTGAGAGTAACACACTTTGCAACTCCTTCTCCTAAATACTTTCCACCATTGTCACAATTATTTTTCCAAGTCTCATTTAAATTAATCGAATCTATTAATTAATTTGGTGTTTCTTGTAGTTTTTCCAACAATTTCTATAGATTCGATGTGTTTATTGAAATCCTTTCAACAATAGAATCTTAGAATTTTGGAGTTTCCCTATGATTTTTATGGAACATTTGATTGCTAAAGGTATTCTTGTTTGATTTTATTTTTTTAATTCTTTCCTTTTTTTATGATTTTTTTTTCAATTCTCAATTATTTACTTGAAATAGGTAATCCTTCACTATGTTTCTTTTAAACATTCCCCACAGAAGATCTTAATTTTTAATAAATACAATAGTGGCAATCAATTTACAATTAGTTAAATGGATGTCTGAATCAAAACAATAAAAATTCAAAAATTATCAGCATTTTGCTTCTTTTGCTTAAATAATATTTTCTTAATATTTGTTTATTAGTATTTTCAGTTAAGCTCCTCCTACAATAAATACAATCAATAAATATTATTTATTTATTTTTTATATCTAACAGTTGCTCTATGTTGAATATTTAAAATAATAGCTAATATCTCATTCTTCATTGCCTTGTAGTTTAGTCATTTTTTTCTCCAAAATACCTTTTTTTATTTCAAGTTGATTAAAGGTAATTATTTTGCTGATACTTCTGTAATCCCTCTTGTTGATTTGAAAAATACCTCCCATTTAAAAAAGAGTTAGACGATTATCTGGAAATAAAACACAGCTAAATGTTTAAGAAGATTAACCAAATTTCAAGTTTAATGTTTGTTTTGGAGGCTTTGTTAAGTTAATGAAATTGAATTGGCTTCGCAAAGAAAGGCATGATAAAATGGAGTGTGAATTTAGAAAATAAGTATATGATTCTTAATACTAGCAAAGTTTTGATGAAAAAAAATTGATATTTTTGGTTTATGAAATGAGAAAGCGCATTTTATTGTTTTGAAGATAGAAGAATTAGAAGAAAGTGGGAGATATTTATTCAATAGATTTGATTCGAAAAATGAAGTTTTTCAAGCTCGAATTTTATTTACCAGCCTGATAAAATCAGCCAATCATTTTATGCGTTAGGGGATTTATTCAAGTCATTTTAAATTATTATAATAATACTTAAGGAGTCTGCTCTGCATCCCTCTCTGCAAGAATAGATGATTCAAGGAGTCCTGAAACTAATAAAAGTAATGTGTAGATTGCATGGCAAAGCATACGAGTTTGAAATTTTAAACAGATTTAGATTTACAGTCAGAGTGATTTCCAGTTTGTTATTTTATTTCATGCTTTATTGATTCTTCTGTTGATTTTGTTCTTACTTTTGTTTGTTCCATTTTTATCTTCAAAATTATTATAAACAATTTTTAAAGGTCGACTTTTTTGTATCCTATCAATTACTGATAGGCTTTATGTAAACTACTTCGTAAGCCTTTGAAAACTCAGAATTCCCCCAAAATAAATAAATGAATACCATAGGAGGATTTAATAATAATGAATAGTATTTTTTCTAGTTTTACTGTTTGAAGAAAAATCAACAAATCAACAAGGGCAGGGGTGTAATCATTGCAATCATCACTTCTTTGGTATGTGTGTGGAAGAAATGACAACGAAACACAAATTGAAGGGAAGAAACATCCTTCTTAATTCCAGTAATAAGGTGAGAAGATACTGGTAAAGTGATAATTTAAACATTTCACTCAGAAAATATGATGTTTTGTTCAAGAAATCTTTGTTTCTCTCACATTTAGGGATGTAGACTCGCTTGAAGATGTTTGCTTACAATGAGAGAAATAAATAAATACAAGATAAATCAAGGAGGAATGATATAATTAAATAAAATAAGAAACATCAGAACTCAAGCGAAGAAAGAGAACTCCCACAAAAAAAATAAAGGATTGTCCTGTCTTATCGCAGATTTTTAATTATCTAGATAATAATAATACAAAAAAAAGCCTTGATCAAAATTAAACTACCACAAATCTCAATGAACCACAAGAGATCCAGTTCTGCTTTAGATGGCACGCCGTCTTCATATTTTGCTTCCTATTTTCAAGAACCTCCTCTTAGAAAGGTCTCCAATGGGGGATCGTTTGAAGAACTCTCAAAAAGATAATATTCAAGTGCTCCTATGATTAACTTACTAACAAAATACAATCTAATAAATCGATCTTCGAATGCGTTTTATGACATTCTAGTGCCTGAAATTGACATGCAATCGCTAGTTCTCCCTAGATCATCTTAACTTAAGGCGAAATCTCTTAGCTCAAGTTGTCTCAGCCCAAAGGAAGATATCCTACCTCAGAAAGAAAACAGAGAAAATGAAGCTGGAAATAATAATATTTTTGGTGAAAATAATAATAACATGAGTTAGTTTTCTAGAGTTGCTGTCAACTAATCTGAATAACCTTCGCAACCATAACTACTCGAAACTCGCGCTAGAGAGGAAAGTTGTGAATACTCGCTTTTCACAGTTGATGGTGATTATGCCTCAGATAATAACAAATGTGATTTCCTTACAGAATTATAAGAAATCGTTGTTGCATCAAGTTTCGATGAAGAACATAAATAATCTGAAGAGGAAGAAATCCACCTAAGAAACATCGAATCCGAGCTGTCAGAAGATCTCAATAATTATAATAACAACTCAGAAAATAACAACAACAGTAGCAATAATAATTGTGATCAATTCAGAATTATTGAGTTTGGATCATTTTGAATTTTCTTAGCTAAGCTCTCTTTGTCCTCCCCAATATAAAAACCTCCTCGCTGAAGATAAATTGAAGAACTCCTTTGCATGATAAAACTCTCAAATTATTTAAAGAACAAAATACTACTAACATTCATACTAACAAAAGAAAAAACTTCTTTAAGCCTCATTTTCTATCTTTTCAACAGAGATAATTAAATAACTCATGCGCAGAGATTCCATCACTCCTTCAGTTAGTCTAATTAACATAACCCTATTATTACAATAATGAGATGTTTCTTTAGCATCTCTCAAGCGATTCCAAATAATTTTTTCCTTTTTTTGAATTCTAACAAAAATTTATCTATTGTGCTTACAAAAACATACCTATCTGTCTCATCACTTTCTTAACCTTTCATTTAATGCCATTTAATCACTCTCAATATAAAAAAAGAGCTTTTTTACCCTTTTCTTTTTCCCTCCAAAGAAAAATTACAATATTCTTTGCTTTGGTTTTTCGCTTGAGTTTGGGATTATTTATGCGAAATCTCATCTTTTGAAAATTTATCCCACCTTTTTTGCTTTAGTTTTGTGATCTTCAAAAAGTAATTTCTGTAGATATTTACACCTTTTGATTAAATAAAGTGCTGGTTATACGCTTTGAAACAGAATGGAATAAAAAAAGATCATTTTCGATTGTCAAGTTACTTTTAGCTTTTCTTTCTTTTTTTTATCTAAAATTTGAATAGTCTTTTAAATTACTCCCATTTATGAAGGATTACAATTGAAAATATCTCTTACAAACTTAAAAAATTGGCTAGATAAAAAAATATCTTCATCTTTTTTCGATTATTTCCTGCAGAAAAGATATTTCTCAATAAATAATAATTCACTTTTTAGCTAAGTTTCTAAATTTAAAAAATAGCATTCTATCCAACTATTTCATTTGTTCTCATTCTTCTCAAAACATTATCCCAAATAATTTTTTTAAAAGATAAAGAAGATGTTAATCATCCACAAAAAAATACTCTAGTTCTATGTCTCTAAACCTTTAGATAATATGGATGGCTGTGCTTGATTAATTTATTTCTTTTCTGAAGAGTTTTAAATTTTCAGGTCAGCACCTAATTCTTTCAATTCTTCTTGATTATTTTTTTTGAATTTGTTGTGGAAAAGTCAACCAAAATTTAGTATTCAAATTCTTAATCAAAAGCCAAAAGGATTACTTTGCTCTTCAATTATCAAGAATAAAGTATTTTTGAGGAGAAATTTGTGTTTTGTTTAATTTAACTTCAATCATGACTTTGAGTTTAGAGATAAATAATATGGATGATAAAAATAACTATTTTCCTCTTTGTTGAGCAAGACAATTCTGATTAGAAATTTTTTGTAGGTGTTTTATATTCTTCTTTCACATATCATGCTCTTCAATAATTCTAGCGAGATAAGATTATCTGTCTTCTAATTCTATCCCTTGTGTTCCAGAAGCACTCTGCAACTTTTATTCTTCTTCAAAACGAGCCTTCTGAATTAGAGTTACACCTTCTTCGATGAGAGTAGAATTGTATGTGTCAGTAAATTGGAATTGTTCAAGTCCAAATAAAGAGAGAATCTTTCCATAAAGATCGAAGAGATTGCAGAAACAGAAGAGAAGTAGCATTGAAGGGAAAAAGTTAGTGAAATCAGATCCCAGAACAGGGACAATATTAATATTCCCCATAACTCTGTTAAATGCACTGTCATGTACTTGAATCATTTCCAGATAATTATAACATAAGGGAGCAGCTACTCGAGAGAAATTAATTGAAGCGAATAAGAGACTCGCGGCGTCGGTATGGTGATTCGGATAAAGTCCAAAGAAACCTGAAATTTTCAGTCTAAACAATCCATAGTAGACATTGAAAATTATGAATAGCAATGGTAAAAGAGTCACTACTTGAACTCCAATAACGCTGAGTTCGAACCCCAAAAGGAGATTGACAAACCACCCTAAGATAGAGTAGTCGCTGTCCCAAAATAGACTCACTTCACTTACTAAAACTATTATACTCATTGAAGATAAAAATATACTCCATATTGCCTTAATCTGCTTTTTTCCTTTAATAAACCAATACCATTCAATCTTGTTCCGTAAGTCTGCCTAGAATCCTAGAATTTTAAATGCAAAAGAGATTATTAACAAGAGCTATTTTATAATAAATATACATATAATTTGCTGGAGCAAGAATAGGCAATTAATTCACAAATTCAAATCAAACTCAGCAAATTTGAATGGTATTATTAGCTCTATTCTGGGTAATTTGGGAGTTTATTATTACTGTTGAAGCTTGAACGTATTATGATTGAATTTTTCTATTCTATTAACTAAATAATTTCATACCTGTGCGCGGTTTACGAAGACTTGAATCAATAACTCTAGAGACATCGCTACTCTCGTTTTTGATGATATCTTACAACCAAAATGCTTTTTTTAGTAATTCTTTCCAGTTACTTCTTGCCCTGGAATAATAGATTGGAAAAGAGTTTTAGAATCTAATAGAATAATATGTGCACACTATTATGTAAATAATATATTTCTTTTTAGTTTTTACCTACGAACTTCTGCCCAATTTTGCTTTACTGCTTTTCTAAGCTCAACAACACTATCAAATGTGTAGTGAATTGTTCCTTAACTCAACTATTCTTTTTCAATATGTTTTTTGTCTTTTTCTTTTGGCTATTCTTCATCTTCATCTTTATCTTCACCTTCTTTGCCTTGTTCTTCATCAATTTTTTTAGTCTTTTTATCCGAAACTACATAGAAATATTAATTATTTCTCACTTAATGATTTTGAGCAAATAAACTTACCTAAATCTATGATTTCTGTTGGAACAAGATGGATGATATTTTCACAATAGAACAGAATATCTTTAGAAAATTTCTCCACTTTTCTGATTTGCACAATTTGCTTGAGATTCTCCAATAAATCAAATAGAGATTCTTCTTATTCCTTTTTAATTTGAGCAGCTCTGAAAGCAAGATATTTCATTTGCAGTTTATCGTTTGTTGTTCTGAAATGTGATCTGGGTATTGTTACTAAGGAATATCCTAAAAGTATCATGATCTAGAAGATACCCCAACAATTCGCTAAACTCTTCAAGAATGTCACTAAACCATATCCGTTCATTGTGTCTGTTGACTCAAGTATTATGACTACAAGAATAGTTAGCCCTCCGACAATTCCGAAAAATTGCGAATTCTTCCGCATCGAGTATTGCCATTTTCTTTCGTGATCTAGAAATCCACATGCTTAGTAATCTTCCATGATTGGAATGACAATCCAGCATAATCCCATGACGAGCCAGAACATGATCCCATGCGCGATTTTTAGAGCTGTAAATTCAGGTATGGTGTCTTGAAGTATTCCTTCTTTTTCACTGAAAATCTTTAAGTATACATCAACTGGAAGAAGTAAAATCATGCCAAAACTCAAGAACCAATCGATGAACACTATTAACTTCACATAAAAAGATACTTCCTTATTGCTATGGTGCTAGATAAACCATACTATGAAGCAGCACAGTAATCCTAACTCAACATATGCAACAGTAAACATTCAAAAAAAATCTCTCTCCTTTCCAAGCAATTAGTTTGTCTTTTTAGCTATTATTTGATATGTAGTTGGATTTATTTTCACAAAAATACTCCCCCTAGTAGTTCCCAAATTAGGTATTTCGAAGAGTTAAGAACAAATAAAATTGCTCAAAAAAAAATAATAGCAAAAGCAACAAAATAAATAAAAGGTGCTTACAAAAGAGGTCTCAAAACGCAAGTATTTCAAGATCAAAATATAATATTATTCATGTTGTTATTATTATGGAAAATGTAAAAAAAAAGAGAAGAAAATCTAGAATAATAGCATAATCACTACACGTTTTATTTGAATGCAAAGATGTTCAAAAAACAGGAATTATCCGCAAAAAAACTAATTAAGGCTTGTTAAAGTAAGAATCAATAGTAATAATAGTAATATTAATCAAAAGAAAGCAGGAAAAAATAACCACAAAGAGATGAATAATCCTTTAGGCTTGACTATCAACAAAAATGGAGGCAAGACGATCTCTTAGCAGCAAGTCCAATAACAATAACAGCAATTACAATATGAAGATTTGAATAGCTATTACAACAACAACTAATACTTAGAGTTCACTGGAAGCAACTAAGGATTTGGATCAATACTTGGACCTTTTGTATGCTTTTTTATCTTATTTGCTTTAATTGATTTATTCATGTCCTAACATTTGGAAATATTGGTTTCTAGGATTAGCCCAATCCGCTGGAGTCCATCAAAGAGAAAGCTGAAGAATAGTCTATTAACAATCTCAGGTAAGTCAATTGGATTCATGAGAATTAAAAATAAAAAGAGAGAGAAAGAGATATATTCTGGGTATGTTGAAGAGAAAAAGATTGAATTTTTGTTGCTCGCAAATGTCAAAATAAACAGTGGAGTTGGTTAATCCGTTGGAGCACAATCATCAATGGAAGCACCAGCGAAATCGAAAGCCACCAACTCTAAGAATACTTACATCAAAAAGATTAACAATCTCGTGAAGACTTCCTGTGAGAATCTGCAGACTCTTGATAAGCCATAAGATTTCACAGCAACGTATGCATCTAAAAGTTGATTACTTTTTACAGCTTTTAAATTACTAACAATAGCATTGATGCGAGAAATAAATAGTTCTTGATATCTTTTTAACTTTTTACATACTTTTTTTGTTAAAGGAGTAACTAAGAGAATAGTAAATTGCCCAAGAAAACTAAGTCCAGCTTTGTTTTAGACTAACTCAGTAGCTCTCTTTCTTGTAAAAAACAATTAATAACATAAAACAAAAATTCTTATGAAAAGTGATTAATAACATATCTCTTTTTTGACTTTAAAAAACAAAGAGCAACAAGGGCAATCAGTTCAAATGCAACAAGGATAACAACAGCAATAATAGCAATAATTGGGACAGCAACCGCAGGGTAACCATCCAATGATGAGTAGAGAATCATAGTAAGGTTTAGCTCTTCAATAGTCTTCATAAAATTTCTTAGATCTTCAGATGCAGCAGTAGCATATTATGTAGTCTCAATCTCAGCCAAATATCAAAGATAACTAAAAATTAGTGAGGAATAGAGAATCAGCAAGGAATTCACGCAAAAGAAAGAAAATATACTTGGAATTACTTGAAAATAAAGTAAACTATTACAAAAACATATTTACCTTTGATCAATACAGTTATTTTAATATACTTAAATACGTAGGTGACAAAGCTGAATGATATCTTGTAGGACTCAAAGAGAATCTGCTGCTCGAGTGAGAATCTTCTCAACAATCTTTAAGTTTAAATTAACCATGTAACAAATACTTGAAAGAAGTATATTTCATAGGAAGATTTCTATTTATCTTTTTTGTTGGACAGAAAAACGAACAATAAACCAATAAATTAATTCTCCTGAATAACTTGCAGAACTTACTCAACAGTAATACGGGGGAGAATGACATTCGCATCATTATTGATAGCTTCAAGGTAGATTATTTGAGGCTTTTGAGGCACCGAATGAAATGGAAAATATGAAAACTTGTTGTTTGAATTTTTTGCTTTTTTGCAGAAAAAGTTTGGCCCAAATAATCAAGAAAGACGTATGGTATTAGACTATTGCTTTAGATAAATAGCAGAGTAACTACTTCCCGTTCATATGAAATACATTCTCTATGTAGCCTCAGAATAAAAGGATATTTTTTCACCTGATTAAGATAAAGAAGAGGAAATCGATAATCAATCTAAACCCTAAGAGTAAACTAACTTAAAGCGTTGAAATGATGCTATTTAAGTTGATATTATATCTGCTGTTGCTTAGATTTGAGTTTCCGAAGATCATTTCATCCTTGAAGTTATCGGAATCACAGAAAAAGAAAGCTATCAAAATGAAACAGAAACTCACCAAAGAAAAGGAAAAATTAGAACAGTAAAAAGATAACATAGATTTAAAGAAATATCTTGATGTTTCAGCTAATTCTAATTTATTTGACAACCTTAACTAATTTATGTTGATCCTCGGTTTGTTTGTAGACTAGTAAATAACATGTATGACACCAAGGAGAAGATGAAAAAGGAGCTGGCTTCTCTGGACGAAACCATGGAGAATCTCACCAAAGAATTCCTTCCTTCGTAGATATCTAAATTTTTTCTCAGTATTGAACGCACTTAACAGAATCCTCACATGAAGGCTTCATTCCAGAAATTCTTTGAGGTTATTAGAGGGATTTTGTTTCGAAAGATTCCAATCTACTAATGTCTAAACATTACGGTTGTTTTATCACAGGGCGAACACGATGACAGTGATGATGACAGTGATAATGATCTGCAATCGTTCATCCACAATCAAGATAGCTGCAATACACTTATGGTCGATGTGAATGAAGCTTATGATGTGTACACGGATGCCTATGAGTTCCTTCAAAAAAAGAGACATCTCTCCTCAGAAATGACTTAGAATAATCTCAATGCTGCTTAAGCTGCCTACCATAACGATTCGAACTGAGATAAAATCATTGAATTACACAGTGCCATGAAGAATGCAGCTTTTTTCTTTTACTATGAGCATCTAAAGCTGTGGGTGAGTTTCATTGTAATTCTTATTTTGATTGATTTTGTGTGTGTGTGTGTCTATGTATGTGCGAGATTCTCATTTTTAACTTTTAGAAGCAAAAAAAAGAAAAATCAATGCAAAGATATTATTTTACAATAATTAATCACAGTTAACAATTCTCTTGTTCAGTAAGTAGGTTATTTAGGAAAATCTTCCTTGAAAAAATAAAAATGCACAAAATTTTCAATTCAGTAGTTATTTTATTTCTTGATAATTTACAAAGATCAGAATGAACACTCCCATCTACTTATTGATTTATATGCTAGTTCATTTGAATTAAAATACCCTTTTAATCCAATAAATTTGAGAAGTAAGCTCAAACAATAAACGCTGAACAAATAAAATTAAATTATTTATGAAAAACTCAAAAATACCCAGGACAGAAAATTTTCAAAGATAAATAAATTATTGCTAAAATGTAAGTAAGTTACTAAGAGGAAATGTAAAAAAGATAGATAATTGTTTTTGAGAGAAATAGATATGTATTCTAATATATTTATATAGTGGTTTTTATTATGAAGTTTTGTGTTAGTTTTAATTCTTAATAGATCATGCACGGGTCTTGCTGCTAGAGCGGTAAAGATAAAGATATTCGTTTCTCATTTCAATAGCTTCTTCCTTGAGATCCAAGATTTCATCGTGTTTATTGTCACATTGAGTCGGATCTTCTGAAAGTGTCTGCTAGGTTGACTTGAGAGAACATTCATATTTTTTATTCTCTTTGAGGAGGAAATGTGCTGAAGGTTTGGCATTAACACAGCCCATTTTATAGTTATGAAATATTGTTATCGTTATTGAATTAAAAGTCAGAAATAGACTAATATCTACAGCTAAAAATGTTTAAATGATCGGGCTATTTTCTCGATATGTCGATGTCTCAAGAAGGACGAGTTTTAGTTATCTTTTGGATTTTACACTAGGCTCTAGATTTTTGATTTGTAAAATTGTTGGTTTTTTTATTATTATTTTGGTTTTGCAGACATTATTAGAAAAATAAAAAAAGAAAGAAAGAGTTAATTCTGCTTGGGGCTAATTATCTTATGTCCAAACATTTGTCTTTTTTATTTAATTCCGGGCGGGAGTTCTGCTCAAATAATTGTCACCTGATATCTGACTGACCAGGTGAAATGGATAAAATATCTCTTTCGTGAAAGAAATATCTAGTCTCAATTTAAAATCTAATCAGAATTTTAGAGATCCTATTCTACTCATGCTAACATAGATATGATCAGAGAACATTTATTTTAACCACAAGCAAATGATATTCGCTATCATCTCTCTTTGGTATTTCTGCTGCTGCTTTCATATTAAATTAATACCCTTTTATCATAGAAAATGATTGCATAAATTTGAAAAAAAATGGACAAATTTTAAAGTTTTTTTGTATTGTAAATATTCTGCTTC
>Ga0302284_1000466_pt1 | contig 19001 bp, 33 predicted proteins | sample III_Fen_E2_1_FD_198760 | JGI IMG/M metagenome (GOLD analysis project Ga0302284, IMG submission 198760) | Peat permafrost microbial communities from Stordalen Mire near Abisko, Sweden - III_Fen_E2_1 | ecosystem: Environmental > Terrestrial > Soil > Wetlands > Permafrost | place: Sweden: Abisko...
AAACTTTAGTAAACATAGTAAATCCTTTAAATTTTGGTCACAAAACCAAGGTTCGGAACTATGCCTTACTCTAAAGTAAAGAAATTACTAAGATTAAGTATAAAAAAATCCGAACCTGAAAAGAGTTCGGATTTTTTGTTTTTATATAAAAAGGGGATATAGCTGAATAGAGTTCAAGCGCCTGATTGAAGCTTAGGAGTATGTCGGTTCGAGTCCGTCAATCCCCACAAAAGTTCTTAGAAAAAAGATAAATCAAAAAGATTTATAAATTAGGTAAGCATCTGGAGCTCGGTTGGTAGACGAAAGTCGATGGGCAACGGTCTTTTAAACCGTGGGTCGTGGGTTCGAATCCCACCAGGTGCACAACATTAAATGTTCATTGACATATTGGATAATAAAAATTAAAAAGTAAATCAAAAAGATTTATTTTGTGTAGCACCTGGAGCTCGGTATGGAGACGAAAGTCGTGAGCCACTGTCTTTTAAACAGTAGGTCGTGGGTTCAAATCCCACCAGGTGCACAAATTAATAGGTATATGGTGCAACGGTAGCATAAGGCACTCCAAACGCTTTGATCAGGATTCGAATTCTTGTATGCCTGCTAAGGTTTTTACTATTTTGTCCTTTTTTTTCACCTGTGAAGAAATAAATCAAAATAGTTTTTAAAAAATGCGTAAGTATGCAAGCGGTTAAAGCTGATAGTCTCCAAAACTATTCCGAAAGGTTCGTTGGTTCGATTCCAGCCTTACGTGCTAATTTAGAAATAATTGAACTTTTTTATTTTATATATAGAATAAAAAAGTTAAAAATGAATAAAAAGTTAAAATCAAGCAAAATTTTAAGATTTGCTAAAAAAATGAAATGTGTAGAATTATTAGGTTCAAAATGTGAAATATGTGGTGATAATAATATTTTTCATTTAGTTTTTCATCATAATGATAGTGAATTAAAAGAGTTTCATATCAACAACCTATTAAATTCTAGCCTCTCGGATATAAAAAAAGAATTAAATAAATGTAAATTATTATGTGCAAATTGTCATGGTGAACTTCATTTTAATAATGAAATAAATGGTGAATATACAGAACAAAGAAGATATAATAAAAAAATGTTTGTTGATTATAAAGGTTGTGAATGTAGTAAGTGTGGGTATAATAAAAATAATATATCTTTATCATTTCATCATAAAAATCCAAATGAAAAAGTTTTTGAATTTGGAGGATTTAGAACTAAATTAACAACAATAAAAGATTTAGATAATTATTTAGTTGAAGAATTAGACAAATGTGATTTATTATGTAATAATTGTCATATGGAATATCAGTTTGATATTGATTTTTATAATGAAAATTACAATAAAATAATTGAAAAATTAAAAAACTATAAGGAAAAACAAGCAAAATTACCAGTAGATGAAGTTCTTAATATGTATAACAATGGAAAAAAGCAAATAGAAATTGCAAGATTTTTTAAAGCATCAAAAGGAACAATATCTGGTATAATAAAAAAAATAAAATTGGAAGTGCCCATTGTGAGAGGTTAGCTGTCCTGAAAACAGTGAAGTCGTTTGTTCGATGTGCAGGTTCGATTCCTGTCACTTCCTCTAAATGAAACTAAATAAATTCAAGTTTCTGTTGGATCACTCATTGTGAAAATAGTTTAAAGAATTTAACATTGGAGAAATCACACGAAATTGGTATCGTTCTGGTCTTGAAAACCAGTCATCAGGTTAAATGGATGTGTCGGTTCGAGCCCGACTTTCTCCGCTCAACTTACTAATAATTAGTAAGTTAAATAAAGAATACTTACAGCAAAATTAACGGTTAAAAAACAAATCTGAAAATTGTTTTTGTGATTCAAATTCACAAATTGTATTCTGACTTTGGAAGATAAACTTGGAATTGGTCTAAGCTCTGTTTCGAAAACAGATGGTACTGTAAGGTATGGGAATCGTGATCTCTATCTTCCGCAAAAATTGAATAATTAATGGAAGTGTACCCAAATGGTAAAGGGAACAGTTTGCTAAACTGTCAGGTCTGAAATACGATGCAAGGGTTCGAACCCCTTCACTTCCGCGGTGATAGTAGCCGGTAATGGTATCCGACTGGGTTGTGACCCCAGAACCTTAAGAAAGGTTAACTGCAAGTTCGAGTCTTGTCTATCACACCAAAATTAATATGGCGGATATAGTGTCAGTGGTTAGCACGAGAGATTGTGGTTCTCTTTGGGTCGGTTCAAATCCGATTATTCGCCCAACTATTTGATTATAAGATGATTGGTGTAGTAACTCAGTCTGGTAGAGTGCTTCCCTGAAGAGGAAGTGGTCAGTGGTTCAAATCCACTCTACACCACACAGAAATAGGTCCGTTTTATAAAAATACCACATTTTTATTTTTATATATAGAATAAAAATAAAATTATGAACCAAGTATGTAAATTTTGTAAAAAAGAATTTAATTTCGAAAAAAATCAACAATTCATAACTCATGTTTCTTCTTGTAAATTTAATACAAATAAAGAAGAAAGATATAAAAAAATGTCAAAAACTATACAAGAAAAAAAGAAAAATTATGAATTTGAATGTAAAAAATGTAAAAAAAAATATACATTAAGTTTAACTGAAAATGCTTTCAAAAAAGAAAAATTTTCTAAATTTTGTAATATATCATGTGCAAATTCTAGAATAATATCAAAAGAAACAAAAGATAAAATAAAAAATGGAGTAAATTACTTTTATATTAAAAACAATAAAAACAGAGAAATTGAAGAAAAAGAATGCTTACAATGCGGAAATAAATTTCAAACAAATAAAAAAAGTAAATTTTGTTCCAATAAATGTAATTGTTTATACAACTTAACTATTATTAAACTTAATGGTGTTAGTAATGAAACAAAAAATAAAATTTCAAACACCAGAAAAGATTTATTTAAAGATTATAAATTAAAAGTTACAGGAGGAACAACAAAATGGTACACTGTAATCACTAGTAATGGTGAAATAAGAGTTCAAGGCACATATGAAGTTATTACCTGTAAAATCTTAGATTGTTTAAAAATAAAAAATGAAATAAAAAATTGGGAATATACAAATGATAGAGTTGAATATATTAATTCTCAAAATATAAAATGTACATATTTATTAGATTTCAAGATAATAGAAAATGATAATAATTTTCATTATATAGAAACAAAAGGATATAAAAAAGAAAATGATGAATTAAAATGGCAATCAGTAAGAAATAAAGGTCTGAAATTAAATATATGGTATAAAAAAGATATTGAATATATGGCAAACAAATATAATTTTAATATAAAATCAATAAAATTTAACACAAATTCAATTTTATAACAAAAATAAAAAACGGGAAAATATCTCAAGTAGGTTGAGAACTATTCTGAAAAGAATAATTACAGCAAGAACTTAATAAACATTGGTTCGATTCCAAATTTCCCGCCATGGAAAATTAACTGATAAGGTTGTCAGTACCGCCTGGAAAGCGTGTAGCTCAAAATTGAGTCAGCTTCGACTGCTGAATTTTCCTCAAAAGATAGACTATGTAGTGTAATATAACATTCCTTTGGCCAAAAAAGCCTTTAGACTTTGAATCTGGAGATCCTGTGAAAATCAGGCATAATTTATCTTGGCATTTAACACGACAAAAAGTCGTGACATAAGGAAGTAGTTTAATGTAAAACACTTTGGCTCAACCCAGAGAGAATGCTAAAAACGCGTTTAGGTTCAAGTCCTGCCTTCCTTGCCGATGACTCCGTGGCCAAACTGGATACGGCTTCTCACTTTTAATGAGAAAATTATGGGTTCGAGTCCCATCGGGGTCACATATTTATAAAGAAAAATTGATTATTTATAAGTTAGGTGCTCTACTTTGGAGTAATTATAAAAGATTAAAAATAGAAGAACGAAAAGAATATATTAGCAATTTAATAAATTATATAAAAGGCTCTAATGAAAAACTACCTAATATTATAAATAATAGAAATTATTGTAAATGTGGTAAAGAAATTTCAAAAAGAAGTAAAAACAATTAAAAGAAATTATCTCAACGAAAAAGGAACCTTAGAGATATATTTCGGAGGAGGTGTTACGATGGATGCCATATAAGCCCCACTATCCTTCAATTGTTTTTAATTGGGTTCGTATCATAATTGGTATTGAAACTGACTCTTAATCAGTGCTGTGTGGGTTCGAATCCCACCGAGCCTACTTTCAAATATTATATTTTAGTTTAATTCTAAATAATTTTCACCTTTTTTTGTAATATAGTATGATACTGTAGAATTTTTTTCAGGTGATTTGCCTTTGATTATATAACCTAATTTAATCATTTCATTACATGCTTTCTTTTCATCCGATGACATAAATAATCTAAGTGTTCCTTGGCCATTTGATAAATCAATTTCCGATAATATCTTTTTATAAATTAAATTTTTATCATCAAATATTTCATTATTTACTTTATTTTCGTTAAATTTGGAAAAAGTTTTTATATTCATAAACTATATATTAAAAATAAATTGAAAAAAGATTTAAAATATTTATCCCCAGATTTTCCAAGAATTCCTCATTTAGATGAAACCATATCTAATATGGAGAGTGATGATATTAAATTAAATAACATCATATTTCCATTAGAATGTTGGGCACAAGAAAAAGTTGATGGTTCTAATGTTGGTATTTCTTGGATGAATAATGAACCATTCTTAAGAACAAGAGAAAAAATATTAAGAAAAGAATATTCAAAAACAAAAAATCTAACAAAATCCCAATATGTTCCATTATGGAATTGGATATATTCTCACAAAAAAGATATATTAAAAATAGTAAATAAAATAGGTATTTGTACTATTTATGGTGAATGGTTAATGTATGAGCATTCTATTGGATATGACAAATTGCCTGATTATTTTCTATCTTATGACATTTGGTCGTATGAATTAAAACGATTTTTAGAAATGGGAGAATTTGAAAAATTAATATCTTCAACTAATATTCATTATATTAAGCCAGAAAAATATATTTTCAATAATATAGATGAAATAAAAATTCAATCTGAAAAAACTTCTCTATATAGAAATGATATAGTAGAAGGAATTGTATTAAAAAATACAAATTTTTTATCAAAGGTTGTTAATAATAAATTTATTAGAAAACATAATTTTAATGATAAAAGAATTAAAAATAAATTAATAAAATAATGTACTATATTATCCAAGAAAACACTTTCAGAGAAGAAAATTATAATATTTTAGTTGAAACTCTTGAAAGGTTTGAATTACCTTACGAAATTGTAAAAGTTAGACCTTTTTTAGAAAATTTTGAATTTGAAACAGATAGAAAGGATGTTTTTTGTTTTGGTTCTGTTAAAATGTCAAGGTTAGCAACAAAATATGGTTGGCATCCTGGCTCATTATTAAATGAAAATCACGATTATAGAATTTATAGTAAATATTACAAAGAAAATCTATTAAATTATGATTCTATTATCCAAAAATTTGGGGATGGCATAAATCTTGATATTTTTTTTGCAAGACCTGTTTTAGATAATAAAACATTCACTGGAAAAGTTTACACTAAAGAACAATGGATTGAATTCAAGGAAAATTTCATCAAAAGTGGTCAAGAAAGTTCACTTACAAATGATACTGAGATACAAGTTAGTTCTGTTAAAACTGTCACTAAAGAATTCAGATTTTGGATTATTGATGGAAAAGTTATAACTGGAAGTCTTTATAGAAATGGATATTGGGTTAATTATAGCGATATAGTTGATGATGGGGCATTAGAATTTTGTAAAGAAATGGTTAAAATCTATCAATTAGCTGATGCTTTTGTTATGGATATTTGTGAAGTTATTATAAATGAAGAAATTAAATATAAAATAGTGGAATTAGGATGCATAAATTCGGCAGGTTTTTATAAAGCCAATATGCCTAAGTTAATTGAAGCTATTGAAATAAAATGGAGTTTATAAATAAAATAAAAATAAAAATTTTCAAAAAAGTATCAATTAAATGATACTTTTTTGTTTTTTAAAACATATTATAAAAATTCATATATAATTATTTATGAACGCAAAAAATGAATTTTTAAATATTATTCAAGGCTATAAAGTAATAGCAGCAAAAATTTCATTTGGTGATGATAGATGGGATGAAGAACATAAATCATTTAAATTAAAACCATTATACACTAAAAATGAATATGATGAATTACTAAAATTTTTAAATCGTGAATATGACAATGGATATGGTGGTCAAAATTTATTTGGCATTATTTACTGTGAAGATAGTATTTGGATGGAAAGAGGAGAATATGATGGATCTGAGTGGTGGAATATAAATAAATATCCAGATTTAAGAGACTCATTTGATAATGTAGATATTATCAAATATGAAAGAAGTAAAAAACTTAAAAATATTGAAAACAATTTAAATGATTAACTAAATATAATATATACAATAAAAAATAATTTTATTATTATGAAATACTTAAAATTTTTATTACTCGCAATTTTTACATTAATAATGTCTTCTTGTCTTACACTTACTAATACATCATCTTATTTAAATGATGATGTTTATTATAGACCTATGGATAATTTAATCACACTAAATATAAAGAAAAAAAATCTTGATACAACTAAACTTGACACAACTTATATTAAAAAAATATTTTATACAGATATAGAATTTCAAGATTGGAACCCGTATTGGTATCTTTTTTATAATCCATTTGAATTTAATAATTTAAGATTTAGTTATAATAATTATCCATATAATTACTATCCTTATGATTTTTATGACTATAATTATTATAATTATCAATGGTATAATTATAATTATCAATGGTATAATTATAATTACTATGGATACAATTATAATGGCAATTATCGCAATCATAGAAAATATCATCATTTTAAAACACAATCTGAAATAGGAAATCATAGAAATTTTGCTAATAAAAATTACACCAGAAATTCTACAGTAAATCAATCAAGTACTTTAAAACACACTGGATTAAATTATAATATTCGAAAAAATTCAACTTTTAATAATTCGCAAAATATTTCTAATTATTATAGATCAAGAACTACAAATTCAATTAATAATACAAACAATTATTCAAGACCTCAAAATTCACAGCAATCACATCAATACCAAAGGTATAATAATAATTCTAGAAGTAATTCACCAAATTCAAATTATTCACCAAGAAACAATTCAAGTTATTCTGCACCAAGAAATGATGCGCCAGCAAGAAACAATTCATCTAATTCAAGTTATTCTGCGCCAAGAAATGATCCAGCAAGAAATAATGGAAATAGTGGTGGAAATGGTGGAAATGGTGGAAATAGTGGTCGTAGATAATATTTTAAATAAAAAATAAACTTTTATAATAGTATAATATATAATCTACAATCAAATTCAATTTTGATTAAAAAATAATATGATAAATATGGAAGAACTTTATGCACAACTTTTGGAGCAATTTGCTATTGTACAAGAGAGACACGCAAAATTCGTTGAAAAAGGTAACAAAACTGCAGAGGCTGATGTTCGCAAATCTTTAGGTGAGATTAAAAAGTTGGTTACTCCTTACAGAGCAGCATCTGTTGAAGCTACAAAAGGTAAGTAAATAACAATGTAAATGTAGTAGAATAAAAAAAGGAGATTTTTTAATCTTCTTTTTTTATTTTAAATATAATGATATATTTGTAATATGAAAGTAATATTTCTAGACATAGACGGAGTAATGAATTCCCAACTATTTTATGAAAAAAGGCATAAAAAACGATGGCTAAGACCTATTACGTACTGGTATTTTTTAAAATCAAAAGTAAAATATATTTTAAATGGATTTAAGTATAAATCAATATCTTTTGCTAATTATAAACCATCAAAAAATCACAGAAAATTTGAATATCTATTCAATAGATTGAAAGAAGAAACTGAACCATTAAAATGGAAATGGCTATCTGAATTGTGTAATAAAGAAGATTATAAAATTTGTATATCTTCTGTATGGAAAAAGCATTTTAAGAATAATGAAGAATGGAATAAAGCTTTGATATTACTTGGATTCAATTCTGATGTGTTTGTTGGTATTACTGGTAATAGAAGAACAGAACGTGGCACTGAAATAAAAGAATGGCTAAATGAGGCTATAAATACACAATCAGACTATAGAAAAATATGCAATTATTGATGATGATAGTGATATGTTACCAGAACAAATGACAAGTTTCTTTCACACTGATGGATATTGTGGATTATCACCAAATATTTTATATAAAATAAAAAGGCATTTTAATAATGAGATTTAGTTCTCATTCATTAAATTCAATTTTTTTTAAAAAATGTTATTTATTTTTGTATAAACTAAAAATAAAACATATGGCACTAGGTAAAAAAATTGTAAAAGAACTAAAACAAAAAAGTAAAAAAGATATAATTATTATCAAAAAATCAATTAGAACTTTAATTAAACTTTTTGAAGAAAATAATATTGAAACCAATGAACTTATTAATGTTTTTAGAGAAATTTCTAAAATTTGTTACTGCTCAAAAGACACTAATAAAAATGTTCAAAATGAAATAAATAACTTTGAACTTTTGATTGAAGAAATTTTAATTAGACATGGATTTTCCAAAAATATAAAATATAATGTTAATGATCTAAAAAAACTAATTAGCGGTGAAAAACACAATTTAGATTTTAATGATTTAACATATATTCATCAACCATTTGGTAGTCACAAGCCACCAGACTTCATTATATTTTATAATGATAAATCAATTTTTGTAGAATGTAAAAGTGGTGAAGATAAACCAACATTTAATACAAGATATCCAAAAGGTTCAAACATCTATTTATTTTTTCATAGAAAAAAAAGTGAAGTGGTAAGTTTTATGGGTGTTGATATTATGGATGAAGAAACTATTAAACTTCTTAATGAGGAAAATGAAGAAGTCAATAGAATTAAAAAAAATACAGAAGAAAAATTTAGAGCACTTGGTAAAGAATATAATAAATATGGTTTTTCAAACTATCAAAGAAATATGTATTGCCAAACTAAAAGTTATGCCACAGATGATAATGATAGAATAACAGATTTCATCAATAACCCAGAAAGAGAAAAAATTGAAACAAATATTTATAACTTCGTGTGTAACATATAAAAAAGAGCCTTGATGGCTCTTTTTTATTCAAATATCTCTTTATATGGCAAATTCAAAACCTCCTCTGCTGATAAATTTGAAGAATTAAAATATAATCCAATATATTTTTCAAAATCGTCATTTTTTAATTTTAAATATAAATTATCTAATTTTGATTTATCTTTATTTGTTATAACTAATACATGATTCTCAAAAACGTATTCATTATTATTCTTAAGGTAATAAAATTTCAATTTCTTTGATATAGTTCTTGGCATCAATATACAATTTGTGTGTTTGATATTCTCCCATACAATATACTTTTTCTTCTCCTGATTTTTTATATCTGTTATTTCTAATTTGTCTTTACCAATATGAGTAGAATATACTAATGTTTTTGTTTCAATATCATTTTCATTTGTTAGTTTTTCTTTATGCTGATTCCAAACCACCTCACCTATACTAACCTTAAACCCTTCATCCTTTAATGAAATTATTTGCTTTGGAAATCCAACAACATTTTCAGAAAAATATATGTTTTTACCATATTTTAAAATAAAGTCTTCAGTTACATTCTTCGTCTTTTGAATTATAATTAATGACACTTTTATAGCAACATTTTTAAAATTTACATCATTTTTAATGTGTAATATATTACAATTTTCGTGTATTAAACTTCTAATCTTATTATAATATGGACTTGTTAGTATTGAACTTGGAACCAAAAACGCTAATATTCCATCTTCTTCTAATAATTCTAAACATTTATAAATAAAAATATGTGTCAAATTCATTCTGCCATCACAAGATGCCTTATATAATTTGCTAAGTTCTTTCTGTTGTTCTTTATCATAAAAAGAATATGTCAATTCAATATATGGTGGATTACCAACTATGAAATTGTATTTTTTTGTTATTTCATTATAAATAAAATCTTTATTAAATAAATTGACATTGATAAGATTAAACTTATCTTTAAATATTTCAGTGTCAATTTCATATGCGTCTATATTTAGATTGTAATCTTTAAAAACATCAATAAAAGCACCATCACCAAAAGATGGTTCAAGACATTCTCCACTTAAATCAGCATGTTTTTTTATAATATTTACTATATCATTGACTTGATTGTTTTCTGTAAAATATTGACCATATTGTTGTTGTTTTTTCTTCATAAATTTAAATTGTTTTTATGTATATTCTATAAAAGAATATTGATTTTGTTTTTTGTTTTCCAATTTATTCCATAAAAATCAGAGAGCCAACCTTCTTTTCTTGATTTATCATAAGCATATCTTTTATTTTTACGAAATTCTTTTAATGTATATTTTTCTGCAACTTAATGCTGCTTCTTGACATTTTTCTTTTGTCCAATAACCACCTTTATTTCTCATAATATAATATCATCTGTTTTTATACCAAACTTGCCAATATAGTTTAATAATACATACTCAATCAATCTGCTTTTATTTGTAGTCAATTTCTCAATTCCTTCTAAAACCTTTTTATCTATAGTGATAGTTATTTTTTTCTTATCTTTTTTCATAATCTTTTTTATTGTATATATAAATATTTTAAAGTCAAAAAACATTATTTAGGACATATTTTTATTATTTTTTGAAAATAATTAAAAAAACTTTTCAATTATTTATATTTATATAATAATAAAAAATTATGGCAAGACGTAAAATGTCAGATAATGAGAAGAAATCTAATCTTACAATAAATATAAATGAAAATTTATTAAAAAAGTTTGATAATCTAATTGAAAATGATGGGGATAAAAGATCCAGACTTATTGAAAGATTATTAAAAGAATATATTGAACAAAATAAAAATAAATTGGATGAAGACCTATAAAGGTGAAGCAACAAAGTTAAAACAGAATCAGATATTTGTTTTCGGTTCTAATACTCAAGGAAAACATGGTCGTGGGAGTGCCTTGGCCGCCAAATTGCATTTTGGTGCTAAATATGGTCAAGCGTATGGATTACAAGGTCAATCATATGCAATTGTTACTAAAGATTTAACAAAATATAGTCATCCATCAATTTCTTCAGAACATATTATTGAGCAAATTAAAAAATTATATTTATTTGCAGAAGAAAATACAAATTTATATTTTATAGTTGCATATTCAGGAACAAAAACAAATTTAAATGGGTATTCAAATCAAGAAATGGCTGATATGTTTTCTAACGTAGAAATACCAAAAAATATAATATTTGAATATGAATTTTCAAAATTACTAAAATGAAGAAATATAAAGTATTATATGGCGATTTTATGGCTGAAAGTGTTATGGGTAAAAATCTAACAAAAAAACAAGCAGATAAATTATGTGACAGTCTTGATGGTGGTGATCCTTGGTCATTATCAAGAATTGTAGAATATGAAGAATTTGATATAAAGGAAGAAAGAAAGAAAAAATTAGAAAAAATTAAAAAAATATCAGATGACAAAAAAAAAGAACCAACTGAGCGAGAAATTAAAAATTATTACGATAAACTATTAAATAAACTCAAGCAAGATCCATTATTTGATTTAAGGCAAGAATTTGGTCAAATGCTAATGAGACATATTGATAGTTTTACAACTAAAGAAAAAATAAGATACGAAGAATTAAAAAAATTATTAAAATAAAATGAGTATAAAAAACAAGAACATAGCTTTGATAGCACATGATGCAAGAAAAGCTGATATGATGGAATGGGTTAAATATAATGTTAAAACCCTACAAAAAAATAAATTGATTTGTACCGGAACAACAGGTACACTAGTTGAAAAAGTTATAAAAGAATATGTTGATGAGCATAATATTGATAATATAGAGATTATTAAAAAGAAATCTGGACCAATGGGTGGTGATGCTCAAATTGCAGCTATGGTTGTTGAAGGCAAAATTGATTTATGCGTATTTTTAATTGATGACTTATCAGCAAATCCACATGAAGCTGATATTCAAATGCTTTTAAGGCAATGTAGATTGCATAATATACCAGTCGCTTGCAACAGATCCTCAGCAGATATGATGATAACTTCTGGACTTTGGGGAACAAATTACGAAGCAACTGAGCCAACATATCAATTTTTTGATAGAAAATAATTTGGTTATTAAAAATAAATGATTATATTTGCAGTATGAAATTTATAAGAAATTAAACACTTCAAATTATTAAAAAAAAAAATTAAACGATGTCTGTATATGTAGTTGATTGTGAGTCCGATGGACCTATACCTGGAGAATATTCTATGGTGTGTTTTGGTGTTGTTAAGGTTGATCCAACATTATCAAAAACCTTTTATGGTAAAACAAAACCAATTTCCGATCTTTGGCAACCTGATGCATTAGCAATAAGTGGATTCTCAAGAGAAGATCACTTAACTTTTGATGATCCAGTTAAAGTGATGAAAGAATTTGCAGATTGGCTTAAAGAGACCTCAATTGGTTCTCCTATATTTGTGTCTGATAATAATGGCTATGATTTTTCTTTTGCAAATTATTATTTTCACAAATTTTATGGTAGTAATCCTTTTGGGTGGTCAAGCCGTAGAATTGGCGATTTATATTGTGGTATGAAAATGGACTCTCAATCAAGTTGGAAGCATTTGAGAAAAACCAAGCATACCCACATGCCAATTGACGATGCCATGGGGAATGCAGAGGCACTTTTAGAAATGCAAAAAATGGGTTTAAAAATTAAGTTAATTTAAAAATAGAAAAATATCATTAACTATTATTTATATATATTGTAAATAATAGTTAATGAAAGATGGAAAATAATTTTTATATTTATGCAATTTTAGATCCTAGAAAGAAAGAAAAATCAATATATTATATTGATAATTATGAAATAATATTTGAGTATAAACCATTTTATATAGGAAAGGGTAAGAAATGGAGATTAACTCAGCATTTTTATAATTGTAGTTTAAAAAAGAATACTTACAAAAATAATAAAATATTAAAAATAATTAGAGAAGGGTATAAACCTATTTCTATTAAAATAATTGAAAAATTAACTGAAATTGATGCTTACAATCTTGAAATAAAAGTAATATCAAATATAGGCTTAGATAATTTAACGAATAAAACTATAGGTGGTATTGGACAATGTAGTATTTCAATAATAGGTGATAAAAATCCAATGTTTGGTAAGCATCCGACAGCATGGAACAAAGGCACAAAAGGACTTTGTCCATCTAAATTTAAAGGTAAAAAAATAGAGGAAGTTTGTGGAGAAGAAAAAGCTAAAATAGCAAAGGAAAAACAAAGTAATAGTAGAAAAGGAAAAAGTTGGGAAGAATATTTTGGTGAAGAAACTGCTAAAAGAGTAAGAGAAGAAAGAAGTATTCAAAGAACAGGTTCAAAACATAGTGAAGAAACAAAGAGAAAAATGAGAGAAAAAATTACACCAGAAAGTATATTAAACTTAAAAACTCTAACATTAGAAAAAAGAAAGAAAAAATTTGATACTGATTTTAACTCTGAAAAAGAAAATATAGTAAAAATGATAAACGACGGTTATGCGGATAATGAAATAATAAAAAGAATTATTAACATATCAAGGTTTAGACTGAAAAAAATGATTTTTTTAATAAAAAATAAACTTAATAGTGATTATTATTTTAAAATAGAAGAAAATGGAAAAGAAAACATTTGAAAACTTTATCAAATTATCTATTGATAAAGGTAAAAAAGAAAAGTCAATATATGACAATGGACTTGATCTAATTAATTTTATGGACGATTATTCATCCATAAATAATATATTATTAAGATCAATTTATGGCGAAACTTCAGATATAATTTCTGATTTTATATTTGATAGTGTTTATGATGAATTAGAAAACAATAAATCTAATTATGTTATATATGATGATAAAGATGAAATCATAGCAGATTGTTCAACATTGAATAATCTATACAATTATGTTGAAAGTGTAAGATTAGAATTAATTTCAGAAGGTTTCTCATATAAAATGAAAGAACCTATGAGTGAAGAAGAAAGAATGAATTTAATAAAAGGACTTTTCTCTTAAAAAAAAATATAAAACTATGAATATAACCACAGAACAAATTGAAAATGACTTACTAGATTTTTTTAATCCATTTGTTTATATTGCAGTACAAGAAGGTGAAACAGAAGGTGGATTTGATATTAAAGTTATAAACGAAACACAACTTCAGTTTATAATATTTGATAAAAATTGGGAAGATGATGATAAACAAAAAATATGGGAAGAAACTTATGATGTGTCAGAATTATATAGTTTAGGTGCAATTAAATCAAAACTTGCACCAAAAATTGAAAAATCTATCCGTATATTCTGCGGGTTATAGAATAACTATGAAAAAAATAAAACTATGAAAAAAGAACATATTATTTTTACAGAAATACTTCCATCTGAAGTAATAAAAGAAGATAATGGTCAAGCATTAATTGTTGATGCTGCTCAAAATGACGAAGAAAACGGAATGTTTATTCGTATTCAATCTTGGGATGAAAATAAAGAGCATACTGAATTTAATTCTTTTGTCGGAAGAAAAGTAAAAATTACCATTGAAACAATTAATTAAATGAAAAATTATATACAAATAGGAAAAACCATTACATATCTATTACGACACAATCCAGAGGATTTGGTGATGGATAAGAATGGTTATGTAAGTGTATCATCACTTTTAAATAAAATAGGTATAACTCAGTCGGAATTGGATCACATCGTTGATACCAATCCGATTAAATGAAAAATTACATTTAAATAGGTAAAAATTCGTCAATCCAACCATATTTTAATCCTACTACATAGGCTCTTGAAAAATTATTTTTTAATTCTTTTCTTGTTTTACATTCTTTAACTGCAAAAATAAAATTATTTTTATTCAACCAATATCCTTTATTTTTTTGTTTTTTAATGTCAGGAAAAAATTCATCCAACCAATTATTTTCACGACTAATAGTATAAGGTAAGCCAAATTTGTTAGAAAATTCTATACGATTTTTACATTTTTTAGCAACTTCAAAGCAATTATCTTTATTCAACCAATGTCCTTTAGGCTTAATTTTTCTTTCAATATGTGAAGTTATTTCATATAACCATTTATTTTTTATACTTGTTTTATACGCAGTACGATGATCATTTCTACATTCATAAATAGTTTTACAATTTTTTAATTCTTCTTCACATTTTTCTTTTGTCCATATCCTTTTAATATTACCTCCTTCTCCACCATCACCTAAATTTAACAAAAAATATAAATTATCATCTTTATACAAATTTATATTTTCAATTTCTATATTTCTTGCAGTTTCAATTGGCAATAATTCGTGATAGATCCAAGATTTTTCATATATTAATTTATATTTTTTAATAAGATTATATAAATTGCCTGTCTTACAATTTAAATGTTCAGATAATCTTCTTTCAAAATTACAAGTTAAACCAATATAAATATATTTTTTATCATCTAATAAAGATTTAAATATAATTTTATATCCAAATTTTTTATACATATCTCCCTTTTCTAGTAAAAATTCATATGCCACATTCAACTTATTTATACTTTTCAAGTAAGTCCAAGCAGAATGATAATTTCTATTAAACTCTTGTCTAGAATTACATTTTTTTATAGCATCTAAACATCTTTCTTCATTTCTCCAATAATATTTTTCACATCTATTGCTCATATCTTTATATATAAAATAATGAAAGTTCATCAATATTACGATTTTAATTTTTTATTAAAAATTAAATAACTATATTTGCAAATAAATAAAATGAATATGAACAATATATTACAGAAGAAAAGTAGAGAAATGAGTTACCTGTTAAGGCATGAGCCTGAAGACTTAAAAATAGACAAAAATGGCTATGTTTTAGTAACTGATCTATTAAAAAAATTAAACATATCATTACAAGATTTGGATGAAATTGTGTCGGATAATGATAAAAAAAGATTTGCTTTTAACACTTCAAAAGATATGATCAGGGCATCTCAAGGTCATTCCATTAAAGTTGATCTTCAGCTTAAAGCAACAAGACCACCAAGAGTTCTTTATCATGGAACAACTGATGAAAATTATCAAAAAATAAAGAAAACTGGTATAGATAAAGTTAAAAGACTTCAAGTTCATTTATCAGATGATTATAAAACTGCATATTCTGTTGGTAAAAGGTATTCAAAGAATAAAGAACCACTCATTTTAGAAATTGATTCAGCAAAAATGAACACAGATGGTTTCAAATTTTTAAAAAGTGCAAATGATGTTTGGATGACAGATAATGTGCCTGCAAAATATATAAGAGTACCTGAAATTTCTGATATTACTGGATATCCTAAATGCAAAGATTGTGATAATGACAAATTAAACGGATGGAGTTCACATTGTAAAAGTTGTGGAATGCCTATTGTATATTAAATTAAATAATTATGAAAAATATTAAAAATACATTCATTCAATCCATTATAAGATATAGTGGAATATTAATGATAATAATTATTTCTATAATAGCAACATTAATATTTGACTGTAAAAAATATGGTGAACATATTGCATTCTTTGATATATTATCAATATCTATGTGGATTTTAGTTAGTAATTTTATTGTAAAAAATTATTTAAATAAAAAATAGGTAGATTGCGATAACGATGTATCTGCATTGATAATGAAGTTATCACGATTAAATTTAAAAATATGAAAAATTTAAAACTCAAAGTTATTATTGGTGGAATATTAGGTATAACTATTATTTCTATAATTGCAGCATTATTATTGGATTGTACAAAGTATGGCACATATATCGCAATCTTTGATATTGGTTCAATATTTATGTGGATTTTAGTTGGTAATTTTATTGTAAATGAATATTTAAATAAAAAAAATGAAAGATAATTATTAAAAAATATACCAGATTCTGAATGGAAACAGGGTCATATATTTAGTTCATTTGGTGGATTAGTAAGTGGAGTTTGTGGAATTTCATTTACTAATAAAGAATATTTTAAACTTATTTAAGAATTGTTTATTCAAAATATTTCCTTATCTTTGTGAAAAGAAATAATAATTAAAAGAGGATATATCGCACTACTCATTGAAAAATGAATGTGAGGAAACTCAGCCAACCATTGCTTAAGGAAGGAGACTAATAATCGTTTGTACTGCCGAGGGTTAAACTTAAAACAGTCTTATCGAAAGATATAGCGGGTGAGCAACGCAACAAGACTAGGTAAAGGACAATAGACAAATGATATGTTAAAACAGAAGGCCGGTTACGCTCATTAATTATTATTTTTTATAAATTTATCAAATTCATCATTAACAAATTTTGGATTAAATTTTCCCATATTAATGGAACATTTCAATGATGTAAAATTTCATTTGAGTGAAATAAAAACAATATTAATAATTTCAAAGCCATTAATTGATAATGAACTTAGGAAAAAATTAATTGAAACATATAATAAAAAGAAAAATGTGTAAAGATGAAATGTTATTTAAAATTAAAGATAAGTTAAAAGATGAAAGCTATATCACAATTGAATGGAGCAAATCAATTAAAGACTCTATTATTTTGATAAAACCTATTAAAAAACTTTCCGATAAAGGTATTTTGGAGCAAATTGTTTCTAGGGTAGAAACAACTCCTATTCCACTATTTTATACAAGGATAGTCAATGTATATGAATTATTTTATGAACTTGAAAAATTTTAAAAAATGCAAAAAATAAAAACTTGGCATATTAATGTAGATTTAATACCATTAAGTTCGTTTATTGATGATTTAATTAACTTAAATAATGTTATTGACATTGTAATTCCAAATACTTATAATGACAATACTGGAGGTCTTATATGCAATTATTATTTATCATAAAAAATGATAAATTTCAAAAAAATATTCAATTTAAATTCTGGTTATTCTATCAAAGAATTACTGTATGAATATGAAAATTTATTATATATTGGATATATAATTTATAGGAGATATATAATTTTTGGAATTCCTATATATGAAGCTGTTGAAGATGGATGCTGTTGTGATATGAGTGCTTTATTAGAAAGATTAAACAACATTTATAAAAAAACTTTAAAATAATTTTTTAATTTGAAAATAATAATTATCTTTGTGATGGAAATGAAAATGAAAATGAATTGTATTAAAAGAAATTGGTTTAAAATTGCATTTTACTGCATTTGGATATTAAATATCATTTCTATATTTTTAAATATAGATAATATGACATTTAGATTTTCTTTGATTAATTTTTTTGTATCAATATTTATGGGCTGTGCCTGGGGATTGGAATTTTTATTACCAAAAGAACGAAGATTTAAATTATGAATAATTTTTTAAATAAAAAACAAAAACAAAAAAATAATATATACATTAAAAAATAAATAGAAATCATGACGTAGATTTTAAAATTAACAATTGTAACAAGAAGAGATATGACTGCCTCTTATCAATCTGTCCAGTCGACACACGCTGCAATCCAGTTCGTCTTTGAACATCCAGAAGTTGCTCAACTTTGGTTCAAAGATCCGTATTTAGCACAATTATCCGTAGAGAATGAACATGAATTAGAAATTCTCATTGCTAAATTAAAAAAATACAATATTAAATATTCTATATTTCGTGAACCTGATATTGACAATCAGATCACAGCTATTGCTATTGAGCCTTCTGATCAAACCAGAAAGATGGTATCCTGTTTACCTTTAATGTTAAAGGAATACAATTTCTATACTAAAATTGATAAAAATTCTTATAAAGAGAAGGAGGAAAGTTATGTCTAAAATTTCAAAAAAATTATTTGA
>Ga0302284_1000469_pt1 | contig 18926 bp, 15 predicted proteins | sample III_Fen_E2_1_FD_198760 | JGI IMG/M metagenome (GOLD analysis project Ga0302284, IMG submission 198760) | Peat permafrost microbial communities from Stordalen Mire near Abisko, Sweden - III_Fen_E2_1 | ecosystem: Environmental > Terrestrial > Soil > Wetlands > Permafrost | place: Sweden: Abisko...
CCTCTGCGTTTCTTGCTAATATTGCCTAAAAGATCAGTAAAAATATGTTTTAAAAAGAACATTTTTATATTTTAATTCTTTAACAAAAAATTACATCAATAGGTCCTAGCAGACGTTTAAATGCAAGTCTATCTAATGTCACTAGCTTAACATCAGTCTGTTTTTTAAACAATAAGAGAAATTTAGAGTAAAAGAAATTATTACTAGGCATTTAATAGTCGCCTATCTTGGAACATTCTTGAGTAGTGCTAATTCTCCGAAATAGTCTCCTTCCTTATAATCTTTGACTGGCACCATGTCTTATTCGTTTAAATAATCAATTAAAAAAGTATTTTCCAAAAAAAATTTACTTTATTTAGAAAGCTTTAGGGCTTGTAATTTTCCTTCTTCAACCATGAAAAAATCATCTCCTGATTCTCCCTAATTAGTATCAAAATGAAATAAATATGTTAATTACAAAAAAAAAAGCATTATGAATACCTCTTTCACAACTAACTCCCCTGCCTTCTTATTAAGAGAAACTAAAGCATCTCCAATCTTTGATCTTTCATAAGGGTCCATTTATTTCAAGATATCTACCTTTGTTAAAAATTATTCATATCTCTCTCTTTTCTTTGCAGCTGCGTCTTTAACAATATTATTAAACGTGTCTCTATCTAGAGCAAAGAGGATGGCATTGGTTTTTGCTTAAATTGAAGCAGCACGAGGTGCATTATAGAGAAGGGCGAGTTCTCCAAAAGACTCTCCTGGTTGATATGTTTTTAAGAAAGTTGGTTTATCTCCTTTTTTGAACATTTTTTCACAGTTCAATTCTCCTTCATCAACTACATAAAGGACTTCTCCATCTTCACCCTGTCTTATGACCCAATCTCCAGGTCTAAAGGAAAATAAAATGTTTTATGTTTGATTTTTGTTCTTATTTTTTACTTGAATTTGACTTCTTCCATTGCATCAATTACAATTTTTTTTTCATTTTAGTCCAAAGCTGAAAACATGAAAGCTTGAGTTAGACGCTTAGAAATACGTTCCGCTTGATCAGCTTTCTTTGGAATCACTCTAGGCTTGAAAACTTTCTTTTAGTTGTATTATCCAAACGCCTCTGCAGACACAGAAGCTCTTCCTACAACCTTACCCTTTTCTTTTAAAGTTTGAACATGGTCAACATAATCATCATTATCATCTTCATCACTGCTAGCCTAAAAAATAGTGAAAATTAAACTTGTAAATAAGTTAAATACAAGAAAATACATGTTTTTTTGGCTTTTAAGACGACTCTGAAGTTTTATTGTGATCTCCTTTTTGTTCCTTTTAAAGCCACTCAATCAAGAAAGGGATCTTTAAATAAAAATGTAGGTTAGAAATGCCAATTTAATTTCTAATTAATTACTGGATCGCTTGGTTTATGTTGAAGGCAGTCTACAAGCATTCTTTCAATGAGAGGGTGTAACTTTTCTTTTAAGTAAGCCTCATACTAATGTTTATCCATTTTAAAATTTTGATTTCTCTGATGTTAAAACTAATTCCTACTTTTTTATTTTATCTTGGCGAGGGAAAATATTCAATAATCCAAATGTTCTTCTCTTCCAGATGCTATTTTAATTTTCAGAGCATTCTTTTGTGGTATTATGGGAACTGTTTCAAACCTATAATAAATTTTTAAAGTATGGAATCAATATTGAATAATAGCATTCTCATCTAATGTTATTTAATTATTATTGATTGACTAATGATTTTGTATTATCAAAAAATAATCTCAATTAAATGATATTATGTAAGCTGCTAATAACTCTATTTCACATTTTTTTATTTATTAAAATGGTGAGGATATGAAATAAGTATTTGATGAAGTGTGTTTTAGAAAAGCAGTTTGAGTTTAAAAATATTTATGGAATACTAGATTTTAGATTATTTCTTTGAAATCATAAAGAAATTACACCCTGCTATGAAAAATAATTCTCAGCGTTATGAATTCGTTCAAAATGGTTTATAAATTGTCTTTCTTTTTTTTCCTTTTGTTTTTGAAATTTTTTATTATGCTTGATATTTAGTTTGAATCTTCACAGACCCGAATTAATAAAATTGATCATTCACCAGACAGAAAAGCTTAGAAAAAAAGAAACTCTAATTTCAAGCTCAAAAATCATAATAATACAGATATGGTTTTCGAGAACATTTTAGTTAAAGTATTGAACTAAAAGGTTGGTCGCTTCATTGAAGGCTTGGATTCAAAAAACTTAGAAGTAGGTGTATTTTCTGGAAGTGTAATTATTGAAAATGTCAAATTGAAATCTTCTCTGCCTGAGCTGTTAGAACTTCCATTCGATCTGAAATATTCTCACATAAAGAAACTTATTTTAAAGATACCATTTACAAACTTAAGTGGTGCTCCAGTAGAAATAGAATTGGATGGTTTATATGCCCTTTTTGAAGTGAAGCGAGAAGCGGACTGGATTTAAGATTGTTAAAGCTTGAAGGCTAAACTTGAAAATGTTGAGTAATATGCTCAAGACATACTTGAAAAAATGATGTAGGTTCAATAGAAGTAGATGGACCCTAATCAAAAAACGGGAGATGAGGGTTCGAAAACTTATGTTGAGAGGCTCTTAATAAAAGTTTTAGATAATATTTAACTTAAGATTTCAAATATCCATGTGCGTGTTGAAAATTAGATTGGTTAAAAATTTTCATTTGGAGCTTGCCTTCAGTCAATAGGAATATTTACAATCAACGAACGAGATGAACGTGCTTTTATTGATAGGACAAAACCTTCAAATTAGAAACTGGCTATGATCAAGAAACTTGAATTGAATAATCTAGGAGTTTACATCAATCCAAATGAGCAACGATTTCTAGCTATGAAAAGTTTCGAGGAGATTTAGCAGAATATGAGTTATTCAATAATGAAAACAGGATTATCTATGAATAATGTGATTAATTATCTATTTTCCATTAACTTTTAAGCGAAATTTGTTTAAAATCCAAAAGGTAATCTTATCTTAATTGAATCTTTAGTTTAAATTTCATTGCTAATAATTTCTACCTATAATAACTAGGAGACTTCAGAGAACCAGAGCAAGTCATAGTAATTGATATGGATAAGCTAAATATTACATTAGATCAAGCCCAATTATAACAAATTATCTTCATTGTAGAACATTTAAATGCTTATAGTAGGCATATTAGTAAGCTTAAGGAATCTTAATGTACAAATGATGAATCCTTATAGAAAGATCTTATCGAAGTTTTTAAGGAAGCATTTCCAATTTATTTATATAAGCTTGATCGTAATCTTGAAGGAATGGTGCCTGATCAAAGAAAAGGATTTCAAGAAGCAGTTGAAAAGCTTCCAATCAAAATCCTTTTAGATCAAACCAAAGTTTTAGTTGCAGAAGAATTAAAATCAAGATAGGTGAACAAAATTAAACCACCCAAAAAAGGAATATTCTCAAGGATTTTTGGAGGAAATTCATCACAATAATAGAATTAATTGATAACTGCTAAAGAAAAAGAAAAAATAGAGCAATTCTTTTAATCCTTAGTAAAATAAGAAGACAGCATTATTCAAGAATAAGCTTCTACAATTACTGTTCCAGATGATTATACGTGGCTTAAAATAAAAATATAATTTGAAGGTGGATGTGTTCATCTCAAAAAATAATGCTAGGCAATGGAATTCAAGGGAGTTAGTTTTAGCTTCTAAGACTTAAAAGGTACTAAAATAATTTTTTATGATAAAATTAATGTTATTTTTGTTTTAAAAGGTTCGATGAATGTTAAAAACAAGGGAAATAATATGACTGTTAGTCTGCGTGAATTGAATATGGATATTGTGGAAGAATACATGATAAGAAGGGAGAAAAAAATAATAAATGTTCTTGGGAAGTCTATGTACTCTTAAGAAAAAAACATTATTTTCTTTCGACTTGATACAAAGCAGTTAACTGATGGAGTAGAAAGGTCGGTGAAATTTAATCTTGCACAGGCTAAATTTTAATACAGCAGATTGTTAGTGCAACTACTGAATGATTTCTTTGAAGTTTAAGTTTAAGATTAAGAGCTTCGAGATTCTGCTTTAAAAAAAATAGAAGAATTTTAAGAGAAAACTTAGTAATAAGTTGAAGAAAGTTTAAAAAATATTGACAAAAGTACTGATTCTTTGAAGTTAGACATTTTTCTAGCTTCTCCAATAATAATTTTACCTTTGGCAGCTAATGTGAATGCTCTCTCGACAGATTGCCTAATGATTTAATTAGGAAATTTCAGTATTTGCACAGACTTAGAAGAAGAAAATAAATAAATAACTATTTAATAGTAGGAATTTAAAAATAAAGATATGAAAGAATGTTATTCAATTTCTTTGCAGAACATTAGTTGCAGATACTTTACATCAATCGAAACTATGGAATTATTTCTACAATAGCATTATTATTCAATTTAGGCATCTGGTCTTGACATGAAAATCTCTCAGCAACTCATAAATTCAAGCTAAAATCTAGCTGAAAGAAACTCAGTGCTTAATTAATTTTAAGAAATGAAATAAAAGGGAGATATGTTTAATCTTTTACACGATTTCAGTATTTTAATTCTTATTTAAGTATCTAAGTATCATCAGTAGAAACTGTTTAAAATTGACAGTCTGCCAAAAATAAGTGTAGAAGGCTAAGTAACTGATCTCAAAATTAATCTCAATCCCAAGATCTATCTTAAGTTGCTTTCTCTTAAAGATGTGCTAAGTCCAAACTATTCAGATTAAAAGATATCTTCTAATTTAATGACTTCAGAATAATACGAAAAAAACCATATTGAAGAAGTAATTACAGAAAAAAAAGAGCTTTTAAAAAAATCTATCAAAGTTGGATTTCTATTTAAAAGAGGAAAACATATCAAAAAGGTAATCCAATAAAACTATTTTGTGTTACTTCCAATTCGTAAGTATTTATTATTTTCAAAAGTGGGAAAAATTCTATGGAGTTTTGACAAGAGATCACATATATTTCTTCGAGATTTAAAATAGCCTTCAACCAACTTCTCATGTGGCAATTAAATATGCGACAATTAATAGCATCGCAGAAGATCAATGTGGATTCAAGAATGCTTTCATGGTGAGAAATCGATATGAAGATATTTATTTAGGCTGTGAAAAATAGGAAAATAGCGAAAAATGGATTTAGCTGATTCAAAAAATTCATTAAGAAAATATGGAAGAAAAGAGACTTTATGAGATTTAATAAAATGAAAATGATGAGTAATAGAAAGAGCCAACATTTGACTATGAAAACACTAATTTAGAATAAGTTGAGCTAAAGATGAGTTTCTGTGCAAGCACTCTTTCTGTAGTACTTGAAGGCAGTGAATAAAATCTAATAGCAGAGTTAATCGTGTAAAAATTTAGTATGAAAGCTGAAAAAAAGCCTGCATTTTTTTCTGCTCTATTAACTCTTGAAGGCATTTATCTAAATGATTACATTTATAAATACTAAGATCCTGCCCTCTCATATTTAATTACAAGCTAAAATGAGTGTAACGATTAACTAATTAATATTTAACTCAATATGATAGATAAAAATCATCCAAAATACCAAAATATTGATCTGGATGCTGATCTAGAATTCGGATGCCTATTTATCAACTTTAAACCTGACTCTATTTTATAAATCATGGATTTCTTTCGTATTGATACAGAAGGACATATTATGAGGTAGTTAGAGATTCAAAAACAAGACCTTTTAAGAAAAGAAGATGAATCTTTTAAACCATTACAAAAATAGACAGGAGGGGATAAAATGCAGTAGTTAATAGGAATTGAATAAGTAAATCAAACAGGTATGCGTCTTGTACCAGGAAATTTAATTGATAACAAAGAAACAATTTTAATAAAAGCAAAAATGCATATTAAATAAATTGCATTAAACCTAATCCACAGAAAAACCAAGTTAAATTAGGCTTAGCTTAGCTTACAAAGCTCTCAGATAGAATTATTACTCAAGGCTGAAGAAATGCAGATAAGTGGATCATTGCAAAATTTATAAATTTTTGATTTAACAAATTATCCCAATACAATTTATAAAGAAGAATAGTATACTTTCTAGAGAAAATAAGAGATGGTTGGATTATGGTATGATGAGAATGAAATTCTTACTCACATTAATAATTCAACTCCAAAAATTAATGATAAGAAAGTAAACTTGCTCAGTTTTACAGTTTTAATGCTGGAACCAATTTCTAAAAAAATTGATCTTAAAACTAGGGAAACAATGTTCATTGAAGCATTTATAAATTCAATCCACGTTGATTATATGATGTAGCCTGTAATGAGGCTAGTAGACTACATACTGGTATAAATTATTGGTGTTTTTACAGCTCCAGAAGGGTTTAGAGATGATTCAAATGTTGCAGTTTCTAAGTTAATTGACTAAAAAAATTAAATCCTTAAAAATGCTGCTTAATAAAGGTAAAGGATCTCATAGCTGCAAAAAGAATTCATTAAAAATGAAATTTTGAATCCCTATAACATGAAAATACAAGTCTAGGTCAAATCACCAGTTATTGATATTAAGTAACATAAAGATGCAACAAACTTCATTAGAATCTATTTGGGCAGTTCTCAAATATCTAACAAACGCTATTGTTGTCCCAAGAGATTGCTATCTTAGTCCTAATCTTCCTCCAGCCCTATCTCAACAACAAGTAATTTTTTTGAAATGAGCTTAAGTAATTTTCATTTTTGATTAGATGAATCCAAAGTAAAAGTTTTCGAAGATTAATACTATATTTTAATTGAAGACATGAAAATAGTTGTAGTAAAAAATTAGTAGCAATTAGAAGTATGCAAACCATTTGATTTTAATATTAAGGTTTGTATGCTTTCTTTTAGCAAAGAGCTATCATCTTGCTTCCCTCAGGAATACTATGATAACTCAATCGTAATATAAAGCTACATTTCTCCAATTTTACTCAAGTTTAGCAATTTTGATTACAATATTATCATGATTGGCATCTACCACAATATTTCTTATGATGAAGGGCTTGATTAATACTTCATTCATGACTTCTGGGCATAGTTTGATGAAAAACAACGTTTCTTTGATAAAAAAAATGAAAACTCGAACAAATAGGCTCAAACTATTAAAAAAGATATTTTTTTAAATGAAAAAACTCCGGTGGACTCGTATTTCAAGGGAGCGTAAATAACTGATTCTCTGAATCTCGATTTAGCAGCTATGACTCCTTTAGATAGTAATATTGGAAGACAAAGTTAATCTAGTGAATAATACTTTTTCAAAAAGAATAGTCAAACAAATGAGATAAACCAAAACATTCAAGGAGTTGTGTTTAGTTTAGATTTCTAAACCATTTCCTTATTTACTATGGATTTTAATGATATCCCTTTTGCAAAGGTAATCCTTGATAATGCTAGGCTTATTTATGATAGCACTGATGGAAAATCTAAGATAAAAATTTTTTGTTAAGACGTTGATGGTAGTTTCTTTGAAAAAGATCCCGAAAATGAGCTATTCTTTGAATATCCTCTAATAGGAAGTCTAGTAAAAATGAATGTACATAATGAGCATTAGATTCATGATCTTGAATATCTAACTAAATAAATCAATCTGTTTGCAGAAATGAAAGATAATAATCCAAAATGTGAGCAAGATAAACAAATAAATATCAACAATATTACCAGATCATAATTTGAGGAGGAAAGTTCCAAAAAATCAGAGTAAATACCTACAAACAAATAGTCAGATAAGAATGTTCTCGATGAAAAAAAAGAGTTTAAAGGAGATACTAATTCAGCACAAATTTTAGATAATAACTTTAAGTTAAATGTTTAAAATGAAACAATGTTCTAAATTCCAACTTTAATTACTCCATTGGAAATTGAAAGAGACCTAAGCACACAGCCTGACTTTTTGTATCCAAGCATTGAAAATCATCTCGTTGATTTAAATTCAGGCAAAAAAAATGAATTTGCTACTCTCAACTAAAAGTAAAATGTATTTGAGTTTAGTTCCGAAACCAATGATAAAACTGGAGAAAAGGAAAAATACTTGAATCTTCATAACATTACAATTGTTGCTTAAATGGGTATTCTCTTATAAATAGCAGGTTTTACTCGTATTGATGAGGAAACAGAGAATGTTCCTCCTCCAATTGTACCTATCCCTTAAGTCATTCCCCAAGGTAAAGAAGAAATTGGCTTTTAATAGTCTCCTAAAATATCTCCTCATATTAATTTTGAAGAATAAAATGAAAACTTAATGGAAGAGAGTAATTCAAGGATAGCTCTAAATGTTAGTAATATCTTAATTTGCACTCCTTGCACGGAGAGTGGAAATATTTTAACTCTAAGGGGTCAATTTGCAGTTTAAATGTAATCAAAACAGCCTAAATCGTTAGAAGAGTTAAGAGGACTGATAAAAAATGGGAAAATAACTCGTGAAGAATTATGTTCAACAAATGTAATTGAAGAGATGGATGTCAAAGTGGAAGGTCTCGAGATTTTTATTTGTGATTATAATGAAATTACCCACAAAGATTTTCGAACAGTAAAAAAACGGGAAATTCTACTTCCATTAAAGATCTTCTTGATTTCTAAGAAATTTATCTCCGTTAGCGATGATCTCAAACAATCAATTGAAAAGAGTCTCATTGATTTATAGGTACAGCAATCTTCCTTAAGAATATCATTTCAAGATATTAAATTAATGCAAGATGTAATCAATTATGCAATAACTTAAATTGAAATCTACAATGAAAGAGCCATTTAAATTTAGAGAGAAAAGGAAATTAAGTCATTTGCAAGAAATTAGGGAACGACCAATAAAAGTACACGTTTAGTTAATGTTCCTTCTTAAGGAGCTGTAAATACTTTAATAAAAAGTAGCAGTAGCAATTTGAATCTTAATAAATCCCAATCACGCACTATCCTTAAAAATTCAAGTTAACTAAAAGAAGTTTAAGTATAGTAATAATAATAAGTTTTAAATGATAATTCTAGCTAGTAAATTCTCGGAAAAATCAGCGATGTTGCAATGATTATGTTTAAAGGATAAGAGTAACATTCTATTCAATAGGTAAATATTTAAAGCCCAATTTCAATAAATGAATAAAGATATTCCTCTCATGCGCCTTAAATTAAAAGCCACAATTCTAGTGAAAACCAAAGCAAAGCAGAATTCGAGTTAGAAGAGCAATTATTAGATGAATAATAGTAATAACGAGATATTAAAAGAATGGAATCTATGAGCAAAATATTATAAACTTCCACTGTTAAAATGGAAACATAGGAAGTAGGTGATAGAAATACTTTCTCAAAAAAATCAATAATAATGAATGAAGTATTTAAAGCAAATCTAAAGGAGTCTAAAGTTAATGTTTTAATTGAGGGGTTTTAAATAGTGATAATTAATGATGTTGGAAATGCTTTTACTCCAGTACTCGATCTTATGTTTTTTGATCTTCTCCTGAATCATTCTTCCAATTTAATAGTGGATAAGACAAATGCATAGATATAGCTTGGTATAAATTATTTTAATCCTAAAGTCAGTGAATGGGAGCCTGTTCTTGAAAGGGTTGGTCTAGAAATGAATGTTATCTTAAATGAGCTGGGAACAACAAAATAACTTTACACTATTGAGCCTATTTCTGAACATTTTAAGTGTTTATAGATAAATATCTCTTCTCAACTGATATTTATCCTTTCGAAAACATTTCGCTCTTTGTAGTAAGAGATACTTTAGTAAGAAAAGAAGATTCCAAACTTAGATAAAGAAGAAGAGGAATTAGATTAAAAAAATAATATTTTCAAAAAAAAATCTTCTTAGAGTAGTAATCCTGAGCTGCAAAAAGCAGAAAATTTTAGCTCCAAACAGAAAATATAATATAAATCTAGTGATATAGTTGAAGAAAGTGAACGGTATAAAAAACTGATGAAAAAAAGTTAAGCTTTATCTCATAAAATCCATAATTGGGAATAATAACGTTTTACTGTAAGACAGGACTCAAGATAAAATTGTCCTTAAATCCTTGAAAACGTTTCACATGTTTCTCCATATACTATCCAAAACTAAGTGGGTCATACAATTGAAATAATTAGTGACTTTAGTTATAAATATGATATTAATTCTTCTACGACTAAAGCAACAACAACATTATTAAATAATGCTTCAACGACATTTAGAGTTGAATCTAAGATTGATCATTTCCTCAAAATCAATAACAGAGGAATGACAATTTCTCAACCTCTCATTCACAACAACCCTAATTCACTCAATAGATCAAACAAAGTTAAAGTGTCCCTTCGCACATAGATATTCAATCTCAGTTCTATTAAGAATATTGATCTAGACAAGGTTAAATGCCAAGAAATCATTCTCAAAATAAATAATTCCTTTTAGCATGAATAATCTCTTCCTACGCCTTCAGTGACTAAGACTAAAGTTATTTTAGCTCCTGCTCCTACATTTTCTTAAGGATAAAGAATTAATTCATCGATTTCATCTTTAAATCAAATCAATAAAGTTAGTAGTTCCTAAAATTAAGTAGCACCTTAAAGCAACAGAGACTTAAAGTTTAGAGTTTCAACTGAAGTTAAACTTGATATCAATTAGAACAGAAAAATTCTAATTTTATCTTCTCCATATGTTCTTCAGAATAATACTTCAGTCAAGATCATCATAGCCCTTCAATTCAGAAAATATAAGTAGCTCATAATCCTTCAACCTGGCCAAAGTTCTGCTGTACCTATTGACTATCTTTTCAGCTCAATGTCGGTATATTTCAATATTGAAATGGAAAATTAAGAAAATCAAAGCGATAATAACGAAGAAGAAAACAAATAAGAATCTTTAATTGAAGTGGAAGAAATAATGAAAAATAAACAATTTTCTTAACCGCTTTCAGTCGAAGAATGTGCGTATGGATAGAACTTCGAGATAAAAGTTGGAACATAATTTATTCTCATGAAAATTGCAAAAGACCCTGTAAATAAATTTAAAACTATCATGACATTTGATCCTCCTTACAGATTCAAAAATTGTCTTCCAAAACCTTTACGTCTGTAGATCATTAGTCCTGATAAGGTTACGAGTATCGATAGAAAAATATATCCAAATGAAATCCTTGAAGAATTTGAATATCCTCTTTTCACAGAAGTATTCGTCAAAATTTAACTAGAAGGCTTTTTTTGGAGTGAAGAGCAATTATTATTAGAAAATGATCTTCTTGGACAAATAAAAATCTCAGATCTTTGTAAAATCTAATAATACTTTATCCGTGCTAATATTTTAATTATTTTTAATGTTTTTTCAGATAATACAACGTCAATCTAGATCTATTAAAGTTCGTCTAAAGAAATAAGATCATCAAAGAATTATTATTTTTACAGCAAAGCTCTCTTAATCAATGAAACATAACATTAATTAGAATTTTACACGAAAGGAGAAGGAAGATGGAACTCTAGGCCCATACTTGTAGGTGGATAGTTTCCCATCTTTTAAGGAGAAAGATTAGATGATAATCTTGTATTATTAGGAGAAGAATCTGGAAATGTTATGGTTATTTATGATAAAAAGTGCAAGCAAAAGTAGGATAAGGAAGTATCGATAAGTGGTGTTGGATCAACTGAGATTTTAGTAAAGAATATTTGTAAAATGCTTATTCTTACATTATTCATTTATTTTTAAAGGTAAAAACAAAGATGGAAATGATTAACCAGCAGACATAGACAGTGCTTATACCAATCGGAGTTTAAGTAACTATTAACATAAAAGAATATGGATTAACATTATATTTTATTATTCAGGTATCGCTCAAAGAAATAGAGCCATAAATTCAATTATTCACAAAAATCATTACACTATCTCCAAGAATTATCTTAGTTAATAGCACAACATATGTAGTTTATGTGAAATAGTTTTAAACTAATTCAAATGAAAGTGGAATAGCACTTGAAACAAATTAAAGAAAGCCTCTTTTTTGGTTGGAGAGTAGAAAATATCTGCTTCAAATTGGATTACACGAATAAGAACTCAAAGTTATCAGTGAATTCGATGAGGATAATGAGAGTATTTCTTCTTCAAAGTAAATCAATTTTCTTTGTTCCTTTTAATAAATGCTTTAATAAATAGATAAGACTTGCCAAAGTAAGAAGAAAGAAAAAGTCTAGAAGATTTCAAGGATACAGAAATATTCTGGAGTGGAGGCTTTGAAATTGCTAACATGGGTGCAGTGAGTATGTGTCTTCGAGACAAATAGAATAAAATTGTGAAATTCATTCGAACTGATATCCGAAGCGATAACTCAAATATTTATGTCATGATTCAAGAAGTTGAAGAAAATCAAGTACCTTACTTAATAGCAAATCGATGTGAAGGCATAAGTCTTGATATTCCTCTTATTCCTGCAATAATAGAGCTTAATGAAAAGGCACTTTTTGCATGGGATGAACCTCTAGTTTCTAAAAATGAAAGAGAACTTGATATTATATTAAGAGTTTGCAATTAGGCTTGCTATGACGATTCTCTGATTACTCTTAACCCTGATAAAATCAATATGTCTTAAAAGATAATAATTTAGGGAAAGCAATACTGCAACTAAAAAATTGAAAACTTTAATTTAAAATACTCAATAAAGATTGATGGATACACTAAAGTTATCACCTTCGAAAATAGCCATAAAGATGAACTTGTTAGTTAAGAAGAAAAGGCTCAATTTTATCAAAAAACAGTCTAAGACATAAAAAAAAATTATGATAATATCATTAATTAGTCCATAAAAGAGGCTTAAATAAATGAACAAAGTGAAATAGAACTAGATAAAACTAACAAAAATGACTCAAAAAAATAAATCAATACAAAATATGATTAATTAGCTCCACCTTAAATAGAGAGATATATCTCGGTGTATTTTAAAAAAATAGGTATTAGTATAATCAACAACCATTCTCTTGTTTCAAAATCTAGTGAAATCCTTTACATCTACATGCAAAATTCCGAAATGATTCTTCTAGAAAAAAAAGACAATACGATATTTTAATTCAAGATGAAATTTTTGAATATTGACAACTGCTTACAGCCTCTTGTAGATTTTCCTGTTATTTTTACTCCTTCCAGATATATGAGTCATTACAGTGAGGAGGGATCAAAGGCTTTTCTCAATCTTCTCATTGAAAAAAATACAAGAGCATTCAACATGAATCTCTTTAATTCTATAATTGTTGATATTGAAGTAAACATTAATAATAAAACTTTATTAACAAAATTTTTAATTGATATTATTGTACTTTTTTCAGCCTGTTACTTTGAAGATAGAAGAAGAATTTGTTAATCAAATACTGATGTTTATCGATTAAATTATGGAAGGAATTCAAACTACTGAAGAAAATGAAGTTGATTATCAAATGAGAAATATTGCTAAAAGAAGTTATGCTAGTTCAGTAATAACTAGGGAATCAAGAATCTCATTAACTCATAGTATATCCAATAAAATTCCTTTGTAATGGGAAATTCAAGTGCTTCCTGATTAATCTCTACCAACATTTATTGATTAAATAATATTATCTCCAATAACAATTAACATATCATTTAAATCGAAGACAAGATCAAATGAAAATTTCGCTTTATTAACAGTTGTAGCTACTGCTCTAGGAGTTGCTCTTTCAAATATCGATGATGCTCCACTAACTCTGAAAGGGATTAAGCTTAAAAACTGTTTCGATACTGCTGATGGTATTAAAGATAAATTGATATTAAAATATAAAGAGTAAGCACTTAGTGAAGTATTTCATGTTCTTGGAAGCCTGAATATTATTGGAAATCCAATTGGTTTTTTCAATAATATTTCAACTGGCGTTTAAGATTTTATTGAGAAACCTGTTGAAGGTCTTGTATAAGGACCTCTTGAAGGGGGAATGGGTCTAGCTCTTGGCACTGCCAGTCTTATAAAAAACATAATGGCAGGAACATTTAACTCGATTAATAAATTTACTGGATCTCTCTCTACAGGAATTGCTCATCTATGCATGGTAATTGATTGCTTTATTAAACAAGAATTTAATAAATATTTAAATAGGATGAAGACTTCATGAAATCAAGAGAAAAGATGAGAATAAAAAAACCGAAACATATTCTAGACGGTATCGAATATGGGTTAACTTCCATAGTTAATGGAGTTGGAAGAGGAGTGATTGAGTAAAATATTATTTTTACCTTTAAATTTAGCTTATTGTTTTTTAAGTGTTTTCGCTAAGCCAATTCAAGGAGCGTAAACTCTAGGATTTAAAGGATTTTTAACAGGGACATGGCAAGGAGTTTCAGGATTAATCATTAAACCTATTTCAGGAATACTTGATGCAGCTTCTAAAGCAGCAGAAGGAATTACCAACACAGCTACATATTTTGATGACAAACCAAATTAAAGAAGGATCAGATAAATAAGGCCATTTTATGGATAAGAATAATACTTTAAAGAATATAATGACATCGATGCTGAAATGTTTTCTGAAGTTTAGAGAATGAAAAATGGTAGATATAAAGACTCTACTTTTTTGAATTCGTTTATTCTGCTTGATAACGAATTCAACTAGAAAGGGCTTATTTTACTTCTTGAAGCACTTGTTCTTCTAGATATAAAAACAAGGAAAAGAGTTTGGATTATTCCAGCGAATTAACTAAAATCTTTTTAGCAAAAGTATGATGGAATCATTATTTTTGTAAACGAGAATAACAAATATCTCTAGGTAAAATTAATTTAAAATTCTATCTTTAATAACTATTGAAATAACCAAACAGGATAGGAAGGCATTCATTCAAATCAAGAATTAGAATTACAATAAATATGTTCATGAAAAGCTTCTAGCCTATCTAAATATGGTGATGGATTTATGAAGCTATTTTAAAAAGATTTCAAAATATTTAAGTTGTTTAATTGAATCAATTTGTGAGAGGATATCTAATTTTAATGATTTTCCATTTTATGGAATTGTTGATCTAACTAAATAAAAATAAAATATTCAATGAAATAATAATAATTAAAGAATATTTAAAAAAAATATGTGAAACCAAGCAAATATTCTTAAAATTATAAAGATGCTTTCTGCTGTTGAAACCTGTTCTGATGCTCCAAATGCTTTAGCTAATGATAACAAAAAAATTAATTAAAAACTTTGTAAAAACCCTCAATTAAGAAAATTGTGCCCGCAACAATATTTTACTGTCATTCTATCATTTTAAAAAACAAGAAGGACTTAGAACAACAATTTCAAAATGACTGAGAATCTGCAAAAACCCTCTAAGACCATTTCTGTAAGGATTATTCTTGTTCATGATGAAGGAAATCCTTCTTAAAAAGAAATTAGAAATAAAATGACTCAATATTCTTATTATTAAAATTTAAAAGATGAAAGTTAATGTATTTTGCAGTTAAATAGCTAAGAGTTTATCATTAAAGAAGAATAAAGGAAAAAAATAAAGTTATCAGATGTAAAAACTACTCAAATCATAGATGTATGGTAAGACAACTTTGAAAAAGAACTTGAAAATATCATCCAGCTCATCAGTGAATATAAAATCATTGCGTTGGTAAATAATAAATAAATTCATGAATACATTATTGCTTTCAATCACTTATTGAAAAGTATCCCAACCTAGATTTCTTTTACTAACAAGAGTAATGAGCAGTCTTGATTTTATTTTAAATCAATTTGTCATATATTTTATTCATCTTTTCGTCTTTATAATTTATTTCTTCTCATTAGGACACAGAATTTCCAGGAATTCAGTAGCTTCCTTATAAAGTCTCGCATGAAAAAGTATTTTAATTGATATTTTCTTTTGCTGATATTATTTCTTCAAAGGATTTTGAGTTCAAACTGATTAGAGAGAGCGTGAAAAATTCTAAGATTATTTAGATTGGAATAACTTTAGCTAATGAAGAAGGTGAAGTGCCAACAGATCGACCATTTTCATGGCAATTTAATTTTTGCTTCGATGAATAGTAACGAGGAAAGTACTTCAACAAATTTGGTTAAATTTACTATATTTTTGTATCAGAAATGACTAAATTAAGCAAGAATCTCTAGAGTTGCTGAAGAACGCAGGAATAGATTTCAAGGAGTTGCGAAAGAGGGGAATAAGTAGCGAGCAATTTGCTGATCTCATTTCAGAGTCAGGTAAACTTGGTCGTTGTATTAATTTTATTTGACTTGGTTTTATTAATAGATATTGTACTTAACGACGAGCTCTGTTGGATTGTGTTTCACGGGGGCTTTGATTTTGCGTATCTCTTACAAATGTTGTACGGTTCTCCTATTCCAGATAGTGCTGTTTCGTTTTACAATTTATTAAAGTGCTTCTTTCCAAATGTCTATGATGTTAAATATCTCATCAAAGATCTACACTACATGAAAGATTGTGGACTTAACCGTGTAGCTCAAGAATTAAAGGTATGAATAATTCCATTTCTCCAATTAATGTGTTTATTAGGTTGATAGAATAGGTCCTTAGCATTAGGCAGGCAGCGATAGTCTGCTGACTTTAGGTGTTTTCTTTAGGCTTCGTGATGACATTTTGGAGTAAAGAATGAAGAAATCAATCAATATTATCTATGGAATTGGTGAAGGTTTTGTAGCTAGTAAAACGAGAGATTATTTACAGCATTACAAGCTAAAGTACCATCAGCAATACCAAGAAGCAGAGTTTTCCCATTAAAACTTTATGGGACAACAAGGTTTGACTAATATAACTGACTATGTCGAGCAGATGTTCAGCAATATGAATCACTTTTAACACTTCAACACCTAAAAGATGATATAGACCTTTTCTAACCATCAAAACAACATTCCAATCAACTACTATCCACCTATTTTTAATATGATTTAGCAATAAGCAGAACAAATGAACATGAACATGAATTAGTAACATAAAGGAATGGATGGAGGGTATAAAAAGAAATACAGTTCAGCAAAAATGTGATATTTTATGTTTAATTTCACCATCATTTTATTTTGTTTTTTAGTCTAAATTCAAACTATTTAAATAACTAATTTTTAATAAAATAATTTATTACATATTCATCTTACATATGCTCAAAATAGCCTAATTAAATAAAAACATAATAAATTCATCAATATTAAATGAAAAGAGTATTTACTTCCAAGTATTATTCTATGAGTTCTTAGAATCACAGAAAGAGGTAGTATAAAATGCTAACAATAATTCTTATTAGTTATCAATTAAAACACTCTCAAAACAATTTGCCTGCAATTATCTCAGAAAGATCAATTAAAACAAAAAAGAGAGTGTTTAATAATGTATGAACCACTAAAGTGCCAGCTTTAATATTGAAGTGTATATGAAAAAACTTCCAAAAGATAGTTAGATAAAAATCAAAATTGAATCCATTGTCGAATTATAAATATGTAAATTGTTCATACAAAAAACCTTAGAAAATAATCACCGGAAGCAACAAGTATCTTTCATGTTAACGGAAAGACTGACTAGCAGATGATAGCTAATCATTAAGCAACTTTCGAAAGGGTATTTTTAACATAGAATTGTGAGTTGGAAATGATTAAATGCTAATTCTTTTATAGAAATAAGATCAAGAACGCAATTCGAACGACAAGAAAGGAGAAAATATTATTCGCGATACATTCAAAAAAGAGTAAGAAGTGATGAGTTATTTATTCTAATTTCGTCTTACATAGTTAACGCAATGAGGTGCATGTGATCAATTTAAAAGAGCAGCAAATACATTTGGATAAGATTCCTATTTTTGGTAACAATAAATGACTTTAAGACTAAACCATTGAAATATTTAAATATTTTCAAAAGATTAGGAAGAAGATGATGATGAAGACGAAGACGAAGGAGTATAAATCAATTTATATGCAAAAGCAAGATTAGAAACAAAGAAAATACTAAAAAATGAAGACAAAGATAGAAATCAAAATTAATTAGCTTTGGAAACTGAAAAATTGAGCTAAAATAATAAAGAAAAGTTAAACTATTAAGAAATTAAAGATCCTGTTTATAAAGAATAGAAAATGTTTAACTAATAAAGTTAGCTCTAGAGGAAGAAATATTACGAAGATTCAATAACTGAATTCTCAGGCACAAAATAAGATTCAAACCAGCTTGAATAATCTTCTCTCATTAATTAATAAAAGGCTAAATATTTAGATTAGCTTGAAAAAAAACTTCCAGGGACAATGAAAATAGTTTCTTCTTCACAATAGAACAAATCATTAGATGATGTTCTCAGTTAAAAAATGTTAATTATCGAAGCAAAGAAAAAATAACTTCAAATGACTACCTCTGGAGGAGAGCTGGGCAGCTTTAAAATACCCTTGATTAGTCAGAGCATAGAAATTGATAATGATGAATCAGAAAATCCTTAACTTTAAACTCCTAAACACCCTAAAAACAAGTCTAATAAAAAGTTAGCAAATTTACATATCCCTAATAAAAATAAGAGAAATTCCCTCCCAAGATTGAGTAGGAACAACAAGAAAAACAAGGGGAAACTTAGCAACTCTTTTGGATTATTCAGCATTAAAGAATCCAAATCAGAAGATTCTGCAGATGAAAGTGATCATGGAAATTAAAATAGATCATACTTTTTGAGGAGCAATATTGAAAATGATAATTACAATAGGCACGTTAGGCCTTCTTCAGTTAATTCTTCTCCCACTCATCAAGAAGAAGAATATGAAGAAATATTTAAAAAATTTCAGTACTCATAAAATAATCGAGATAAAAAGAAAGACAGTATCAAATATATTTTAAAAGAAAAAGAATAAGAAAAGGCAAATAAATCTAAAGTCATTCAATAATCTAATGCTATTCTTAAAGCTTAAGATCTTGAGAGTAGCCCAAACAATTCTTCTAAACTAAGAGTAGATTCTTAAGAATCAAATTAAAAAC
>Ga0302284_1000470_pt1 | contig 18867 bp, 17 predicted proteins | sample III_Fen_E2_1_FD_198760 | JGI IMG/M metagenome (GOLD analysis project Ga0302284, IMG submission 198760) | Peat permafrost microbial communities from Stordalen Mire near Abisko, Sweden - III_Fen_E2_1 | ecosystem: Environmental > Terrestrial > Soil > Wetlands > Permafrost | place: Sweden: Abisko...
TCTGTTGGCGAATCGGCAACTCCTTCTTGTGGTAAGATATCAGGCAGGTCAAGTCGTGCTACACCAATTCGGGCATCTGCCATTCCGTAATATACATCAAAGCGGTTGGGCATACCCAGATCATCGCGTCGGTCAATACCTGTAGGGAACACAACATTTGGCACTATTCCATTCCGTTCTTCAGGCATAATCGGATCAAGTACCGAATCTGTCGAACGATAGAGAATTGATTGTGGACGTTCTTTGGAAAGAACCATGATTCCTGCCGAATAACAGAGATGTTTTGTTTCATCTTCTGTGTCTGAAATCTCACTTACACCGTGATAAATTATCAACCAACCATGTTTTGTAAGAATGGGCGGAGTGCCGCCACCAATTTTAAGCCGTTCCCAAGGAGATACCGGTGTAGCAAGTCGGTGGTGCGAATTAAATAAACCGAGTTCATGTAAATCCTTACCTTCTTCGGGCATAGGACAATAGGAAATCCACATACTTTCATGATAGATGTCTAGTTTTCGGGAATCTGCTTTTTTATCTGTATCTTCTGGGCGGGTATGCGGAAAGAGAGGTCGGTGAATAATGGCCATCTGTCTTTTACCCGAATGGTTGGGAATGGCAATAGGGAAAAGGGAGGCATCTTTGTCGTTGACGTGAGCAAAATCAATACCGATAAATGAATCAAACTTTGCGAGTCCAAGTCGTTCCCAATGAATCAGGTCTTCTGAGACTGCAAAGGCTATGCGTGGCCCTATTTTAGAATTCGCCGTGTAACTCATTATATAACGTTTGAGTGGTTCAACATAGGTTACCCTTGGATCTTCACAACCACTGGCACCATCATCCCTAAGTTCATAATCGGCTTCAGGTTGCAGGGCTATTCCGAGTCTTTCCACTCCGCAAGGATCGCCCGCATCATTAAATAAAACCCGGGCAATGCCAATTCTGGAATAATTTCCTTTTGCAACGATGCGAGGGAAAAGGTACAGCTTACCATCGGGACCACGAATAGCAGCGGGATTCAGGGTACCTTCCACTTCCATTGGATTTCCGGGTTCAGGTTCCATAATCATTCCCATTCGTTGTAATTTTAGTCCACTCATATTTTGCCTCTCTTTTGTTTTTTTACATAGACCCCAGACAAGCAATAATCGTTTCGATTACCCGTTTCGTTTCTTCAGGGTCTTTTATCCTGATAGACACGGCTCCTGTTTCTTTGGCCGGATAATCGTTTCCTCCGGGAAATATTGCATCCCCAATAAAAATCATTTCTTTAATTTCAATGTTTAGTTTATCCCGAAGTTTCATGATTCCGTAAGCTTTGTCAATTCCGGGTTTAGTAATGTCAACTGAAGTTGTTCCACCCAGATGAACAGAAAACTCAGGGATGGATACACTCAGTATTTCCTGAATCTTTTTCCGTTTTGCGAAATCAGTATCCCATTTTGTCTTTTCTTCGATGGGTGCTTGTTGACCCAATGCGGAATAAGTTATTTGGCTGCCACGGTCTTCAATCTCGTCACCCCAAATCTGTTCAATCTCAAAGTCGGTTGTATTGAGTGCATTTTTCAACTCATTTATAATTCTAGTCTTTTCTTTTGGACTGAAATCTTCGGAATATATTTTTTTCCATGCTTCGTCATATTGATAGAATTGTGTGCCGCAGGTTGGAAGCAAAGATAAGTTTTTCAATATTTCGTCTTGAGGAAGATTGGAGAGAATCTGTTTTTCGAACTGTGGCCATCCGCCACCTGAAATAATAGCTACTTTGACAATACCGAGCAAATCATGCAGCAATGATGCCATTTCAATATCAAGTGACGATTTACTTTCAGCAAGTGTTCCGTCTAAATCAAATACAATAAGTCTTTTCATTGAGAATATTAATGTTGTTCGGTTTATTTATCCATTTTGTCATTATATTCACCCTTTCGTGCGGCTGAGTTGCACATTGCTCTATGATATAAAGCCTTTTGAGCTTCAGGCACATTGGCTTCTTTTCCAAGCCAGATGCCTAAAGCCGGTTGTTGAATAGCCCGACCAAAGGAAAATGATAATTCCCACGGAAGTTTATTCTTAAACCGAATATTCATGGCATTTAAGCGGGCCGATGCCAGTTCGGAAGTCTGACCTCCCGATAAAAAAGCAACTCCGGGAACAGCTGCAGGAACTACACGCAGCAAACACTTTACTGTTGAATCGGCTACTTCGTTTTAAAATCATTCCCTCGAGCAGTATTCCGTGCCGGTAAAGCTGCTCAAAAACTATATGCAGGACTTGTTCGGTAACTTCAGAACAACGTGATAAGGAATGATTGCCATCCATCAGTACCTCTGGTTCGATAATCGGAACTAACCCCACGCCCTGACACAAAGCTGCATAACGGGCTAGTGCTATGGCATTGGCTTCTATGCATTCGGTTGTTGGAATATTTTTACCTTTAATTGTGATAACTGCCCTCCACTTGGCAAAACGTAAACCGAGTTCTGCGTATGCTTTGAGCCGGTTGCGAAGTTTATCCAATCCTTCGGTAATTTTTTCTTCAGGATGTCCCGCCATGTATATAGTTCCGGCATCAACTTTTATTCCGGGAATAATTCCTTTGTCGGTAATAGCTTTGATAAATGATGAGCCATCTTTAAGCAGTTGGTGAACTGTTTCGTCAAATAGAATTACAGCACTAATGCTCTTATTCAGATCAGGAGTAGTTACAATCATCTCGCGGTAATCCCGTCTGAGTTCCGCTGTTTCGGGAATTCCCAGTTTGGCAAATCGTTTGTTGCAGGTTGGTAGGCTTTCATCCATAGCCAACAAACCTTGATTGTTAGCAACCATTGCTTTGGCGGTGTCTATCAGCTTTTGTGTTTTCATTCTCTATTGGCAATTCGTCGATTGGTAATTCGTTCACTCGTTCACTGGTAATTTGTTGATTGGTAATTTGTTCACTTGTCAACTTATTTTCTTGTAACTTGTAACTCGTAACTAATCCCTGTTTACTCGTCTACTCGTTTACTATTTTCCTCGTAACTAATTATCAATCCTGTCTTTTTGTAGGAATAATGTAAAGTGGGATAGCGGTTTTCTTTAGTACATCAGCAGCCTGACTTCCCAAAATAATATTTTCCAACCATTTCCGGCTATGCGAACCCATTACAATAATATCAGCGTTGAGATCTTTGGCTGTTCCTAAAATAACATAAGCTATATCTCCGAATTCTATTTCCGTGCGGATAGATTCATCTCCCAATTGTTTCTTTGCTTTATCCAGAAATTTCTGAATTGCTATCCGCAAATCGCCTATGATATCAACCTGCCATTCGCGTGTGTATGTGTAAGCAGAGTAGTAGGCCGGCTGTTCGGATATCACGTGTAATAAAATTACTTCTGCATTCATGGCTTTAGCCATGGCAAAACCTTGTAAAGCTACTTTCTCAGCAGTTTCATCATAATCAAGTGCAATCAATACTCTTTTTACTTGGGTCGTTTTCATATTTGTCTGTTTATATATTATTTGTAGTCAAACATTACGTTAAACTACTGGAAATTGAGGCATTTTTCGACAATACCATATTCCAGTTATTTCAAATTCTAATGCGACAAAGTTCAGTAACTTTTACTGATATGATGTTACATAACTCTTTCTAAAACTTGTAAGATTCACACATCCTTTCACTCATATAATTATCAGGATATTCAACAAGTGCCCACATTTAGGCGCAGTCTGGAGCCAACACCTAACATTATACGCTACACTCAACAGGGCTATGTTGCGTATATCTCGTAACCAATCCTTGTCTACAGGTTTACTCGTCTACTTGTTTACTGTTTTCTTGTAACTCGTAACTCTTTATAAAATCCTTATATCTCACCCTGTATTTTTGATTTTATGCTTATACCTTCCACAGTATTTTTGCATCGGATAAACAGGGAGCTTAAACAGCAATATTTTAAGCGATTTAAAAACTATATGAAATGGAAGCACTCATTGAATTACTTGAACTAGTTGGAGGTGTGATTCTCGTTTTTGCAGCTGGTTATACTTTTGCCCGTATTAGTGGCTATGATGAGTATTACGACAAAATGTTATACGACGACGAATCGGATGCATATATTACAATTCAAAAAAGCAACGAGGATAATGACGATGATATTATTCATCAATTATACATTTAAATAATAACTAAAATGGAAACAAAACTCTTAATGGTCGCAACCACCGAAACGAGTAGCACTACTGGCTATATTATCGGGGCAATTATAGCCGTGGTTATACTTGGTTATTTGATTTATTCACTTATTAAACCGGAGAAATTCTAACAACGAATCATTCTCATAATAACAAAACGATATGTTTACAACGTATGATTTTTTACAGATTATCATCTTTCTCGGGCTGCTGATAGGTTTAACACCTGTCCTGGGAAATTTTATGTACAAAGTGTTTACCGGCGAAAAGCACCTAATGTCAGCTCCGCTTGGTTGGCTTGAACGATTGACATATAAGATTGTTGGTGTTGATGCTACAGAAGAGACAAACTGGAAAAGCTACACATTCGGATTACTGACGTTCAACTTAATCGGCTTTCTGTTTGTGTTCCTGCTTCAGTTGACACAGGCATTTCTACCATTAAATCCAGCTCATTTAACCAATGTCTCGTGGCATTCAGCGTTTAATACCGCTGCGAGTTTTATGACTAACACTAACTGGCAAGGTTACGGCGGTGAAACCACATTGAGCTATTTAGTGCAAATGCTGGCGCTTACCGTTCAAAACTTTGTGAGTGCTGCTACCGGAATAGCGGTTTTATTGGCTTTAACCAAAGGACTTTCACGTAAAACCACAGACAAACTTGGTAATTTCTGGGTGGATTTGACCCGCTCTACCTTGTATGTACTTTTACCACTTTCCATTGTATTCGCAGTTTTTCTGGTGGGACAAGGTGTTATTCAAAACTTTGATACCTATCAAACAGCTCACACATTACAAGGTGCACAACAAGTAATCCCAATGGGACCTGTGGCTTCGCAGGAAGCGATTAAACAGCTTGGAACAAACGGTGGTGGTTTCTTTAATGCTAACAGTGCTCATCCGTTTGAAAACCCGACTCCATTGAGTAACTTGCTTGAAATGCTGGCTATTCTATTGATTCCTGCCGGACTAACCTTTACTTATGGTAAAATGGTAGGTTCTAAACGACAGGGTTGGACAATTTTCATTGTAATGATGATTTTATTACTTGGTGGTTTAGCCATATCCTTGTATGGTGAGTATTCAGCCAATCCTATTCTTGGCCACTCAGCACTGATGGAGGGAAAAGAAACGCGGTTTGGAATAACTAACAGCGTACTTTGGTCAACCTCCACTTCGGCAGCTTCTAACGGATCGGTAAACGCTATGCACGACAGTCTATCACCATTGGCAGGAATGGTAGCAATGATTAATATTATGCTTGGCGAAATTATCTTCGGTGGTGTGGGTGCAGGCATCTACGGTATGGTTGTATTCATTATTCTCACGGTATTTATTGCCGGATTAATGGTAGGTCGTTCGCCTGAATACCTTGGTAAGAAAGTGGAAGCATTTGAAGTGACCATGGCGATCATAGCAAATCTGGCAACCTCTTTCGTCATTTTGCTATTCACGGCATGGGCGGCGGTGAGCGCCGTTGGCTTATCCAGCCTGAACAATGCCGGACCGCACGGATTTTCCGAAATTCTTTACGCTTTCAGCTCTGCAGCCGGAAACAATGGTAGTGCTTTTGCCGGACTCAATGCCAATACGGTTTTCTATAACCTGCTTCTTGGAATAGGGATGCTGATTGGGCGATTTGGAGTAATTATTCCGATACTGGCTATTGCCGGAAATATGGCAAAAAAGAAAATTACCCCGGTATCAACAGGAACTTTCCAAACAGATAACTGGCTATTTGTTTCTTTACTAATCGGCGTAATCATTATTGTCGGAGGATTGACCTATTTCCCGGCCTTATCATTAGGCCCGATAGTAGAACATTTATTAATGAATCACGGAATTACTTTTTAAACCCCTCTATCCCTAACAGGGAATGAAAATAATTAGCATTATGACAACAAAATCAAATAAAAGTATCTTCAACAAAAAGCTACTTGCGAGGGCTGCGAAAGACAGCGTAATAAAATTAAGTCCTGCTGTTCTGATAAAAAATCCGGTTATATTTATAGTTGGTATCGGAGCAACTCTGACAACTATCATTGTTTTTATCGGGATTTTTCAGGGAGGATATTCATCCTTCAATTTACAGATTGCCATTTGGCTGTGGTTTACGGTGCTTTTTGCCAATTTCTCAGAAGCTATTGCCGAAGGACGTGGAAAAGCCCAAGCCGAAAGCTTGCGTAAAAACCGCACGCAAACTGTTGCCCGTAAAATGGTTGGCGACAAAGAAACCGAAGTGTTAGCTCCCGATTTACGCAAAGGCGATATTGTGGTTTGTGAAGTAAATGATATAATTCCATCGGATGGAGAAGTGATTGAAGGAATTGCCAGTGTCGATGAGTCAGCCATAACGGGCGAGTCGGCTCCGGTAATCCGCGAAAGTGGTGGCGACCGTTCGGCAGTAACTGGTGGAACCAAAGTTTTGAGTGATCGGATTCTAATCCGCATCTCTGCCGATGCCGGAGATACTTTTATCGACCGTATGATTGCATTGGTTGAAGGTGCCAAACGTCAGAAAACACCAAACGAAATTGCATTAACCATTCTGCTTTCAGGATTATCCATTATCTTTCTTTTGGCGGTGGTTACGCTTCCTGCATTTTTTGGATACAGTTTAAATGCTTCGGGAATATCACAGTCGCATAACCTATCTATACCGGTATTAATTGCACTACTTGTATGTCTTATCCCAACTACCATTGGCGGATTGCTGAGTGCTATCGGTATCAGCGGTATGGATCGATTGATTCAGAGAAACGTAATTGCTACCAGCGGACGTGCTATTGAAGCAGCCGGTGATGTGGATGTATTGTTGCTTGACAAAACAGGAACAATCACACTTGGTAACCGTATGGCAACCAATTTTGTTCCGGCTGAAAATGTAACGGTGGAAGAACTTGCCGATGCAGCTCAACTCTCGTCGCTTTCCGACGAAACGCCCGAGGGTCGTTCGATTGTGGTATTGGCCAAAGAAAAATTCAACATTCGTGGACGTGACATTACCCATTTGCATGCAACGTTTATTCCTTTCACGGCACAGTCGCGTATGAGTGGGGTAGATTTGAAAACACCCGAAGGAAAAGTACATCAGATTCGCAAAGGATCGTCGCAGGCCATTCAGGCTTTTGTGGAAGAAAACAATGGAGTTTATTCTCAAAAAGTAATTGACATTGTATCCGATTTAGCTCGTCAGGGAGCAACTCCGTTGGTGGTGGCCGAAGACAATAAAGTATTGGGGGTAATTCACCTGAAAGATATTGTAAAAGGCGGTATCAAACAACGTTTTGCCGAACTTCGTCAAATGGGAATCCGCACCGTGATGATTACCGGCGATAACTCGCTGACCGCTGCTGCCATTGCTGCCGAAGCCGGTGTGGATGATTTCATGGCTGAGGCTAAACCCGAAGATAAACTCCGTCGAATCCGTGAAGAACAGGAAAAAGGACACTTGGTCGGAATGATTGGAGATGGAACAAACGATGCCCCTGCTTTGGCACAAGCTGATGTTGGTATCGCCATGAACTCAGGAACTCAGGCTGCCCGCGAAGCCGGTAACATGGTTGATTTGGATAGTAATCCTACGAAACTGATTGAAGTGGTAGAAGTAGGTAAACAGCTGCTTATGACCCGTGGTGCGCTGACTACTTTCAGTATTGCCAATGATGTGGCCAAGTACTTCGCCATTATTCCGGCCATTTCCATTGCACTGTATGCCGGAAGCAACGGACAAGGACCTCTGTCAGCACTGAATATCATGCGACTTGGTTCGCCGGAAAGCGCGATTCTAAGTGCTATCATTTTCAATGCACTTATTATCATCGCACTCATTCCATTGGCACTGAAAGGAGTAACTTATAAGCCTATTTCTGCTAATAGAGCACTGACAAAAAACTTGCTGATTTATGGATTCGGTGGTTTGGTGGCACCGTTTATCGGAATTAAAATTATCGATTTATTGATAAATTTATAAAACCCCTAACCCCTAAAGGGGAACTTAATTACAACTGATTAAAAAAATACAGATATGAAACAGATAAAAAATTCATTGGAAACTTCTGATAATAGAAGTAATGAGACTCTTAATTCCCCTTTAGGGGTTAGGGGTTCTATGAAAACATTTGGTATCGCTTTAAAAATATTCCTGGTATTTACCATTCTTACCGGGATTGTATACCCACTTTTAGTTACGGGAATTGCACAAGTTGTATTTCCACATCAAGCCAATGGTAGCCTGATTTTAAAAGACAACAAGATAATAGGAAGTGAACTTATCGGACAACAATCCGACAGCACAATTTATTTTACGTCTCGTCCATCGGCAATTGGAAATAATCCACTACCTTCGGGCGGTAGTAATTTAGGACTGACCAGTGCAAAGCTGAAAGCTCAGGTTGCTGAACGAAAAAATAAATTTATAACTTTCAATCAGCTGGATAAAAACGTGGAAGTGCCGTCCGAAATGCTTTTTGCATCGGCAAGTGGACTCGACCCGCACATTTCTCTTGAAGCAGCTGGTCTGCAAGTCAATAGAGTTGCGACAGCACGGCACTTTAGTAATACTCAAAAAGAACGGCTGAAAACGCTTGTTGAGAAGATGAGCGAAGCACCACAATTGGGTTGTCTGGGTGAAAGCAGGGTGAATGTATTATTGCTGAATATTGCACTGGACAAACTTCGATAGTTACGAGATTTTAGTTACGAGTTACAAGACATTGGCCTTCAAAAAATAGTAACTACAATGTATTATCACGAAATAGGGATGAATTGGCAAAATAGGGATACATTGGAGTAAAACAGGGATGCATTGGATCAAAACAAAGATGTATTGTAACAAAACAAGGATACATTAAAATAAATCAGGGATACATTGTAATAAAATAGGGACGCATTGAACAAAACAGGGATGTATTGTAACAAAACAAGGATGCATTAGAATAAAACAGGGATGCATTGGATCAAAACAAGGATGTATTGTAATAAAACAGGGATGCATTGAACAAAAACAACATGTAAATGAACGACTTCGAAATAGACAGACCCAATCCCGACGAACTGTTGGCAGCACTGGCCAAAGAAGAAGAAAAAAACAAACGGGGAAGGCTAAAGATTTTTTTTGGGATGTGTGCCGGTGTAGGCAAAACCTACACCATGCTTCAGGCAGCGCATATTGAAAAAAAGAAGGGAAATGACATTGTCATTGGCTATGTGGAAACGCATAAGCGGAAAGAGACAGAAGCATTGGTACATGGTTTCGAAATCATTCCCCGCAAAGCCATTGAATATAAATCCACCTCCGTTGAGGAGATGGATTTAGACGCTATTATAGCTCGTCATCCCCAGATTGTGTTGGTGGATGAGTTGGCGCATACCAATGCCTCGGGAAGTCGTCACAACAAACGCTACCAGGATGTGCAGGAGCTGTTGGAAAACGGTATCAATGTTTTTACTACGCTTAATGTGCAGCATTTGGAAAGTCGCACTGATACGGTGGCACAAATAACAGGTGTGATTATTCGTGAAACATTGCCGGACTTTATTTTTGAAAATTCAGATGACATTGAATTGGTTGATATTACGCCCGACGAACTACTTCAACGACTCTCGGATGGAAAAGTGTATACGCCAGAACGTTCCAAAGAAGCGGTAAGTAACTTTTTCCGCAAAGGAAATATTACCGCTTTGCGTGAGATGTCTTTGCGTATTGTTGCCGACCGTGTCGATAACCAGTTGCACGATTACATGCAGGATAAACGCATCCGTGGTCCATGGAAATCGGGATTACATTTCCTTGTGGCTATTGGCGTAAGTCCTTCTTCGGCCGGTTTGCTCAAGTGGGCCAAAAACCTGGCATATACCATGGGAGCTAATGTCGAAGCACTTTATGTGGAAACCACACAACGCTTAACCCCACGAGATCATGAACAATTGGATGCCAACATTGAACTGGCCAAGGAACTGGGATTTAAAGTACGCATTGTCACTAACGACGACCTGGTAAAAGCCATTATAAGCTATGCCCAAAAAGAGAATATCACGCATATTATCGTTGGTAAATCTCGGTTGAGTAATCTGAAATCGTTACTGAAACTCGGTAATTTTGTGAATCGACTGATAAAATACAGCGGTAATATCGATGTTTATATCCTTGGTTCGGATACTCCGGTGGAAGACAAAATCAATATAAAAGCAACCATTCCAACCTTTACGTCGCGCAGTCGTCAATACCTCACAGTATCATTGATCGTTGCCCTGACGTCGGTATTGAGCTACTTAGTCAGAGATATTGTAGGTTATCAGGTGGTATCGGTCATCCTGCTATTTATGGTGTCGTTGCTGGCTTTGTTTTATGGTACCGGACCGGTGTTGTTTGCAGCAACAGCGAGCGCATTAATCTGGGATTATTTTTTTATACCGCCACAATTTACCCTGCTTATTCAAAAGCCGCTTGATATTTTGCTGTTGGTTATGTTCTTTATTGTGGCGTTGGTCAATGGCACATTAACGTCGCGAGTCCGTCGTCAGGAAAAAAAAATACGGATACGTGAAGAGCGAACCCATGCGCTTTATCAACTTACCAAGGATTTAAACTCTGTTTCCGGTTTCGACGAAGTAATTCAGATTGCCTACGATTTTATAAATCGTTACTTTAAACTGGAATGTAGCATTGTGGTCAAAAATGATGTGAATCAACTGGTAGTTATGCCGAAAGAGAACTCCACGATTCAATTGACCGAAAGTGAAATGAGTATCATCAATTGGGTAGAGAAGAATTCGATGAAAGCCGGAAATTTTACCAATACGCTTCCTTCTAACGAATACACTTTTTACCCATTGATAGGTAGTAGCAGTACGCTGGGTGTAATCGTGGTAAAGCAAACCAAAGTATTCACGCACGGCGAAGAACAGTTTTGGGAATCGTCGCTTGCACAAATTATTGGAAAATACGAACGCGAGTTATTGCGTAATGCCACACGAAAAACTTATATGATCAGTGAATCGGAAAAGCTGTATAAGACCCTGTTTAATTCCATCTCGCACGAACTTCGTATTCCGATTGCGGCCATTATGGGTTCGTCGGAAACATTATTGGAACAACATCTTCCGGAATCTATTCAAAAAGAACTGTATTCCGAAATCAATACGGCTTCCATTCGACTAAACCGCTTGGTAGAAAATCTGTTGAATATGTCGCGATTGGAATCGGGTAGAATTACTCCACATCCCGATTGGTGCGATGCTCAGGATTTAGTAAACTCAGTTTCGGAATTGCTTAGATACGAATTGGAATCCTTTACGTTTAAAACACATATTCCTAATGATTTTCCGTTGATTTATGTCGATTTCGGATTGATGGAACAAGTGTTGCATAATCTGATTTTGAACGCCACGCAACATTCGCCTAAAGGGTCTTTGATTGAACTAAGAATTGAAATTGCCAACGACAATCTAATCATTAAAGTTGCTGATCGTGGACACGGATTCCCTGAAACGGAATTAGCACATGCTTTTGATAAATTTTACCGGGGTAAAGACTCAAAAGCCGGTGGCACCGGACTGGGCTTGTCCATCGTAAAAGGATTTGTCGAAGCTCACAATGGTACTGTCTCCGCTTCAAACGGAGAAAAAGGAGGGGCTGTTTTTACAATTAAAATTCCGGCTAAACAAATGGATTTAGCACAATAAACAATAGAGTGTCAATGGGGAGCTATGTTTTACTCAGAAAGAATATTGATTCTGAGATTTGAAAGATATTGACCTGCTTTCTGCCAATTAAAGTTTCCAACCTGGGAGATGAAGTCCGACTATTGAATAAACAAGTCCAACAGTTGAGTTGTAGGACTTGTTTATTCAATAGTCGGACTTGTTTATTGAGTTCTCGGACTTATTTATTCAATAGTCGAACTTGTTTATTGAATTGTCGGACTTGATTCTTCAATAATCGAACTTGTTTATTGAGTTGTCAGACTTGATTATTGAATTGTCGAACTTGTTTATACAATATATGGACTTAAATATTAAATTTGAGCAATATATTTATCCAATTCACTCCGAAGTTTTATCAAAATCAGAAAGCTAACTACCTCACAATGCAATGGTTTTGGTAGCTCGCTTTTATATTCCACTAAACCTGTACCCGATTCCGGATTCTGTAATCAGCAATGTTGGTTTTGACGGATCGTCTTCTATTTTTTTACGAAGCTGGGCAATAAATACGCGGAGATATTGAGTTTGATCGGTATATCCATAGCCCCATATTTCCTGAAGAATATAAACATGAGTGAGTACCCGTCCTTCGTTTTTAGCCATCAGAGCTAATAATGAAAACTCGGTAGTGGTTAGTTTAATGATTTCGCCATTTTTCGTGGCTACATGTTTGCCCAGGTCAATGGTTAGGTTATCAAATACCATGGACGCATCCTGCTGGCGAATAACCTGATGTGTAGCCACCCGTATTCTGGCCAATAACTCACGGGTTCGAAAAGGTTTGGTCAGGTAATCATTAGCTCCATTATCCAATGCCCGTACAATATCTTCCTCCGAATTTCGTACCGATAGAATAATGATGGGGCCTGTGTACCAGTCGCGCAGTTTTTTCAACACCTCCAATCCATCCATGTCGGGTAGTCCCAAATCCAGAATAATAAGAATTGGATTGACTGAAGCAGCCAACAAACAGCCATCTTTTCCAGTTTCTGCCTCAACTGCACGATAACCGTTAGCAGAAAGGTTTATTTCAAGAAGTCTCCGTATTTGGATTTCGTCATCTATTATCAGAATGGTTTGCTTTGAGTCCATATCATTGAGTTGTTTTTAGGCCATTTTCAATGATACAAAGATATAAGCTTTATTATAAAGATTATATAAAGAATTATAGCTGAACCATAACTTTTATATAATGCAAAACTTAAAATGAGCTCTCAGATGCTTTCATTTGCTCGATGTTCTACCTTCATATATGCCTGGTCTGTGCCGCGATGACTAAGTGTCGATATAGTAGGCTGTTTTAATTACTCTTTACTGTTATCGTCACCAAGGCTATAGTAGTTGTTCTCTTCATCTTCGCTTCCGATTTTTTCCTGTTCATCATCCAGTTCAGATCCCGGAATGTCCAGGCCGCTATCTAAAGAATCTTCATCGAAATCTTTTTGGCTGTTTTCACTAAGCTCTTCTTCGATAGTGATTTGTTCCGGATCAATTTCTTTATCTTCTTTATCTTGCTGGTAAATATCTTCACCGACGGGGTAAGTCGGGTATCCGGGAAGATTATTCTTTTCGTCTACATTCGGCTGTTCAGCCAGTGAGTATTTATGATAACATAGAATCTTCACTTGTTTGACAAGCGAGTATTTATGGTCGGGTATGCTTTTCATGCGTTCTTTTTTATTAAAAATTAAGAAGATATTTAGAGAAAAATCTGAATATACATTTGCAATTGAAGTATATAAATCTATTACTTGTTCTGGTTACTTAGAAGAATCATTTTCCAATATTCTTTTAGTGTCTTCGTATTCTTCCTTGGTAATCTGACCAGCTGCAAGTCTTGCTTTCAAAATGTCAAGCGGTGAATCTTTTCTCCTTCTCTGACCGGGAATGTCATAAGGTACTGCAAATATCCAAATCAATAGAAAAAACCATACAACCCACCAAATGAGATCCATTCCCCAAAAATAATTTCCGTAATACATAATTTTAAGTTTTTATAAGTGAATAAAACGTTTATGATAAGCAGAAAGAGATGACCCCTTCTGCTTATTTTTTGCTACATAATTTATTGATAATCTACAGTTAATTCATTATCTACAGATATAATTCCGGGAGCTTGCCATGCAATACGGCTTGCTTCGTCTTTCTGATACCATGAATTTACAGTTCCATTTAGTATTACTTTATTTTCTGAAACTGAAACCAGAATATGCTTGTCTTCTAGGGACCAATTACGGTTCAACGCATTCTCTACATCTTCTTTTTCAACTTTGGCAACTCTTTCTGACCTAATAGTGATATTGTTAGTAACCCATTTTACATCAACAAGATTGGTTGCTATTCTTTTGGCAATTTCTTTTTGGTAATTCCAACTAAGTTCACCTTCCAGTGTAACCCAACCGGCTTCTACTTTTACTTGTATTTTGTCATTCGGAATTTGCCAACTCAACTTCAATGCATTCAATACTTCAGTAGCAATCTCTCCATCGTTTTTTTTACCAAAGTTGCCTGACTTAATTTGAATTTCTTCAACAACAGCTTTTACGCCTGCTACCTTTTTAGCCGCATCTTCAGCTTCTGATTTCTTAATATAAGTATCAACAGTTCCGGTAAGAGTAACTACACCATCTTTTGCTGTAACGCCAATTTCAGCAGCATTTAATAACGGTTCCCATTTGATGGCATCCTGAACGTCTTTTTGCAATACTTCATTCGTTTTCATTATATTATTATTTTAAGCTATGAATAAATTTTCAAAGCATTACAAAGGTCAGAATATATTAAGGAGGCTAGTTACAAAATTCTTTAATAAAATTGCAAAATTCATAGGTACAATGGTCTACGTAATTTTCCTACGTCATTTTTCAACATTTCAACAGTCAAACTCTTGATGATACTGCACCCTGCCAAGGTGCAGTTATATTATGCGCTAATGACGGAGCTCTTTATATTATTTAATCATTATTATTCCCTCATATCATCAAAAAACGGTGTACATCTATCCTTCACACATTTTGCAGCATAGAGATAAAGTGCAGCGCTCCAGGTTTGCCAGTCTTGTCCCATTGGTTTACCATCCTGCGCTTTTATCCATTCGTTAAATCCAAATTCAAGATTGTCTGTTCTTGATTCTTTCACAAAATGAGTAAGTACTTCCAGCTTTTCTTCGGCAAGTGCGTACTTTTTAGCTGCAACTAAAGCTGCAATGTAGATACCGCAGATAAAAGGCCAGATACCACCGTTGTGGTAATCGCCGGGGTTATTGTATTCAGCATAGCGTTCGTTCCACTCAGGATCTTCCGGTTTGACGAATGGGAAAAAGTTGGGTGGCAAGTCAACTACCAAATCTCCTTTAGCACGCATGGCGGCGCATTCCTCTTCAATCCACGAAATCATTTCGTTGGCTCGGGTAGGGGAGGCTATTCCCGATAAAATAGCCAGACTGTTGCCCAACAAATCGAACCGTTCACTACTTAAAATTTTGTAGGACCACATGGCATAGTAAGGTTTGTGTTTTACCACCAGCCCTTCGTGTACGTGGTGATGTATAGTTCCTCCGGTAATGGTAAATTTACTCATTTCTTGTTGAACTTGGTCGGCTCTTTCATTCAATCCTAACAAGCGCAGATAGCTATAAACAACCGTGTTTACAAACAATCCATAACCCAGCACCCATTGCTCGTCGCGCCAGTCGCTGGTAGGCTGTTGTGCCACCATATACCGGTCGGACGGACTCTGATATTCCATCCAGACAAGGGCTTTTTCAACTGCCTCGTGCAGGAACTCCGACTCTCCAGTTAGTTTTCGAAAAATAGCAGTTCCCAACAGAAACAAAGGGGTAGTATCACTCGAACCGCGATCTTCACTATCATGAACCAGCGAGGGAATATGTCCGTGTTCGCTTTGGTTCTTAGCTAATGTTTCCAATACCCGACGGATGCTGTCCTGCAGCTTTTTATTGCCGCTTACAGCAATTCCAAAGATGGAAAACATCAAATCACGCGTGTACGGTTCGGGATAACCCCAACCTGCCGTGCGTGGAAGCCCCATATAAGGACCATGAGCATTATGAAGCAACACTTCCAGTGCCGCTTTCTTTGCATCTTCAATTTCTTGTAAATCAATTTTTTTCATTGTTATTGATTATTTTTTCTTCTTTTTTGCTACGTCAAAAGCTATTGCTATAGCCTGTTTCTGCGCTTTCTCGTTCGACTCTGGAGTTGATGTTCCTATTGTTCCGGTCTGATGATAACTGTGCATTATTTCTTCAATGTTCTCAGAAATAACTTTTTTCGATTTTCCTTTTTTTAGTGGCATAATTTGTTGATTTGATAATTTGTTGATGTGATGATGAGTTGATGTGATGATGTGATAATATTGAAACTATCTTGACTTCTCAAAATATGATTTTATTTTGGGTTACGCGAGTTCCAGCTCGCGGTATTTGAATAATGTTCTTAGTCAAAGTTCGAAAGACCCGATGCAAAATGATGATCTTATAAAAGTCAGACAGCTTCATCCCCAAATCATCACATTATCACATCAACTCATCATCACATCATTGTATTCCTAATTTATCGTTCATAATCTGAACAAACTTCTTAGCTACTACACGGTAGTCGAAATTAGCTACCACACGTTCATGACCGGCTTTACCCAATCTATCACGCATAGAAGCATCATTCATCAGCAACTCCAAGTATTTGGCAATGTCCGGCACATCGGCACGGTAATCGACAATACGTGGCGTATCAAACACTACTTTATGTCCTTCTTCAAATCCGGCAGCAGCACCAAGGATAACTTCATTCACAACTATTTTCTGTGCCACTCCGGCCAGCAAAGCTGTTTCGCCGTGTACCAACGTGTCTAGCATTCCCATAGCATTAATGCTTAATACAGGCTTACCGCAGGCTCCGGCTTCCACCTGTGGCATACCGAATCCTTCCAACCTGGATGGGGCGGCATAGATATCGCAGGCACCTATCAGATAGGGCATAAAAGTGCGTGATATGGTATTGACTGCGTAAATTATTTTGTTGTCAATACCCAGACTTTCTGCCAATTCTTCGTCGGACGCATCCTGAATGCTGGTTCGCTGTTGTGGCCATACTTTACAAACATATTTCCATTTGGGAACTTTTTTATCGATACTAGCGAGCGCCTCCATAACTTCCCTGCCGCCTTTAGAAGCAGCATCTCCACCCACGGTCAGAATCATCAATTCATCTGGTGCAATACCCAGTGCTTCGCGTACGGCTATGATTTTCGGGTCATTCCACTTGAAAGGTTTAAAAGTATCGGTGTCGCAACCAACAGGCAACACTTCTATTTTGTCTCCACTAATTCCATCGCGTACATACATCTCCTTTACCCAATTGGAGGTAACCAAAATGAGTGGAAGTGCATTGAGTACATCCTGATAATTGGCTATGTAACCATCGGAAACAAGCCACGGAACTGCCAATGCTCCAAATTTTTGTGGGTTTAGAATTAAATGAGGTGTGTATCCCCAATAACCAATCCCTACTACCACATCGGGTTTAAACCAACGGTAATACCATTCTTTTTCCTGGTCCGATTCGAAATGTGCTGCATGAACATCCACGCCTAGTTCCATCAACCCTTTATATAACAGGTCTCCCTGTGTTGCCAGTCCACCCGGAGTAGGAGGATACTCATACAATACCAATACTTTCATAATACGATGATTTTAATGTTTCTATACTTGACGTTTTGAAAATTCTCAATTCTTTTTCCAGTTTGTCCAACGATTTTTTTACGATTGGTTCAATAATCTTTGTTGATATTTTTTCGAAATAGTTGAATTCAGTTTCCAACTTGCTTTTATTCAGCAAATAAGATTTACTTTTATAGTAGAGAGATTTTAAAATTTCGATATTGGGAGTTTTAAATATATTCAGCTCTTTTTCCATTCTATTCTCTTTTTCTGCATTGACTGTTTTTACATGCGATGGATTTTTATATTGCCAGAATGCTTCTGCTAATGGAGTTGTTTCTGCTTCCCAACTATCCTCTTTGAATCCATACGTTTTTGTTATCAAAGCATATTTCCGCAGCCATATTTTTTCTGAAAGCGCTTCGAATATATTGGCATAATCTATTGCCTTAGGAAAATAAGCCTTCTTGCCGTCTTCGTAAGCAAATGTCCAAAGTTCGTTAGCCGTTATTTTGTCATTGTGCCACAGGGATATTACTGCTTTGTTTACTTCCTCGTGTCGCAAATGCTTGGTATATTCACCGGCAAAATCGTGTGTTATAATAAGATCGAAATGAGTGTCCGGCAATAATTTTAATATCTCATTCTCTACTTCAGTTTCGTCTAAAGGATGTTGATCCGGACCATCATCCAAATTACCCATAATACCTTTTGCTTTAAGCAGTACCAACGCATTTTTAAATCTGACTGATCGTTCACAATCATTGGCTCTGCACAGGCAGACTATAAACCATTCGTTCAACGGATGTTCCAGTATTGTTCCTCCTGCCCAGAGTGTTTCATCATCCGGATGAGCCACAATGACTGCGATTGACTTTCTGTTTTTACTCTTCATTTTTATATTTCTCTACGGTTAAGCGTGCCATTAGGTAACTTACCGTTGACTCCGCTCCCTGATTCAGATTTACATGTGTTTCTTCCAGTCCGTCATAACATCCACCGGTACAGGGATTATAAATAATCTGGTGTAAACGGTTATCACCCAAAAACCAGTTGAAAGCGGTTTCCATTTTTTTGTGATAATCTTCGTCCATAAACACATCGTAGAATTTACTCAGGGTCATGATGGTATAGGCTACATCAATGGGCTGCTCGCCAAATTGTCCGGCTTCCTGACCTTTTTGCAACCAGCCTTTGTTAGAAATTACTTCTATTCCGTTTTTATTGAAAATCAGCGAAAGCAAGAAATTGAAGGAGTTTCGGGCTATGTCTTTATAAATACTTTCGCCTGTCA
>Ga0302284_1000472_pt1 | contig 18857 bp, 31 predicted proteins | sample III_Fen_E2_1_FD_198760 | JGI IMG/M metagenome (GOLD analysis project Ga0302284, IMG submission 198760) | Peat permafrost microbial communities from Stordalen Mire near Abisko, Sweden - III_Fen_E2_1 | ecosystem: Environmental > Terrestrial > Soil > Wetlands > Permafrost | place: Sweden: Abisko...
TTTCAAAAAATAATGAACAGTCATAACTATAAAGATGATTATGATTTTTATGTATAAAAATATCGCAAATGTATACAATTAAAGAATTACACGATAGAAATCTTATTATCTTTGAAGCAATATCGGGATCAAATGCGTATGGAACTAATACTCCTGAATCTGATACAGATATCAGAGGCATTTTTATTCAGCCTCTTGAAGATATTCTTAAATACGGTTTTGTAGAACAAGTATCTGACGAAAAGAATGATATTTGTTTTTATGAACTTGGACGATTTTTTCATCTTCTTATTGGTAATAACCCAAACATCATAGAACTTCTTGATGTTCCCGAAGATTGTGTTATTTTTAAACATAAGTTATTTGAACTAATTGAGGCTAATAAATCTATGTTTCTTACTAGTAGAGTAAGATTTACATTTGCAGGCTACGCAGTTGATCAGATTCAAAAGGCTCGTGGATTTAATAAAAAAATGAACTGGGAAGAAGCTGAAATGAAACGTAAAAATGTTCTTGATTTCTGTTATATTCTTTTTGATGCAAGATCTATTCCATTTCCAGAATGGCTTCAAGAACAAAATGCTCTCAACCGGGCAACATTTCCTGAATTTCCTTTCCTTACACAAGAAAACTTTGGGCTATCAAAGATTGATCATGCTCATGATCTTTATGCGCTCTATATTATCAACAATGGAATTTATTCCGGCAAGGAAAACGCCAATGATGTGCAACTTACGTCTATTCCAAAAGGTATTGACCCTATAGCACATCTTGTTTTTAATAAAGATGCTTATTCTACTCATTGTAGAAAATTCAAAGAGTATACTGAATGGTTAACTCATCGTAATGAAAACAGAGTTAAGATGAATAAGGCTCATGGCAAACAATATGATTCGAAAAATATGATGCACTGTGTTCGTCTTCTTACAATGACAGGTGAAATGCTTGAACTTGGAAAAGTAATTGTTCGCAGACCACTCGAAGATATTGAATTTTTAATGAAGATTCGTCGAGGAGAGATGGAATTTGAAGATCTAATGACTCTTGCTGAAGGCAAAATGAATGCACTTGAAGAAAAGTATAAAAATACTATTCTCCCAAAAGACGTAAATGTTGAAAAAGCTAAAGAAATACTTCTTGGTATTAGGGAGCTTGCTTATTTTGGATATTCAAACTTTAGCTATTATGATAATTTGCTTGGGTATGATAAGAATATATAAAACAAACGAAATACTATGAAAAAATTAGTTGCAGAAAGTTTATTTGAACTTTATGGTCCAGGATACATTTCAGACTTAGCTTCAGGTAATGCAAAGAAAAAAGCCGAGAAACATGATACTACTCGTCCTTTCCCACCAGAAAGCGATGAAGAAAAAGCTCGATTTAATCAAAGTGAAGAGGATGATAATACTGAAGCCAATGAATGGGATACGGATATTCATCCGACTAAATCTCCGTTAACACCTAAATTCAGAGAAGCTGGCGAAGCTGCACGTAAACGTATGCTTGCTGGTGGAGTTGATGACGTTAGAGGACCTATAGGTGGTCTAAAAGCTCAAAGTTTCCGTGCTGAAGAAGTAGACAATGATGCTATATTCTCTAAAGGCGGTCCACGTTCAATAGCAAGTGGAATAAGATCACATCCAAAATCAACAGCTCCTAAAGGCGAATATTATCCACGTGAAGGAACTGCTCCTTATCGCTTACTAAAATTCTTTGAAAAGCATCCGGGCTCTGCATTTTCAGTGCACGAAATTTTTAAGAAAGTTGATGATTCTGCAGCTACTCAACATGGCCTTGAATATCTTGTTAAAAAGGGATTAGTACATGAAGTACATGAACTAAATCCTAACTCAGGAAGAATGGCAAATCGTTATTATTTAGGAACACGTAATCAAGAAATTGGTGTTCCTAAAGAGCCAAAAATTAAAAAAGCTTATAAAGGTTCTTCAGAAATAAGCACAGGTTACACACCAGTACCAGGGTCATCACCCTCTTCTATTTTAAATCTTTTACAAAGAAGAGGAGAAATGTCTGATTACGAAATTCAAAAAGCTTTAAAGGGTAGACATGGTGAAGCCGCGGTTTGGCATGCTGTACAATATCTTCTCAAAAAAGGAAAAATAAATGTAGAAGATAAAATTAATCCAAGATCAAAACGTAAAGCTGCAATGTATTCTATTGCCTAAAAACACATAACTTTCAAACATATTACATAATGAAACCTACATTCAACAACAGATTAAACGATGTTTATTATGTTGGCGAAAAACAATTATGGATCTCCCGCAGCATTGCCGTTGTGGGAGTTCTTTTTGCTCTCGTCAACGAAGAACTCTTTATTTTAGCAGAAAAACGTTCAGATATAATGGCGGATGAACCCGGAAAATGGTGTCTACCTTGTGGCTATCTTGACTGGGATGAGAATGGTTGGGATGCTTTAAGACGTGAAGTTTATGAAGAAACTTCATTTTTGATTGATGATTACAAACGATTTCTCAAATTTAATAATAATTTACAACCATTCTTTGTTAATACATCGCCGTCGGAAAATAGGCAAAACGTAGCACTTAGTTATGCATTGTTATTTGATTTTCCTTTAGGTGGTCTTCCAGAACACATCCAAGACCATCAGGATAGCGAAGTATCAGAGATTAAATGGATTCCTTATACTGAAAAAAACGAATACACCTGGGCCTTTAAACACAACGAAAGAATAAACATGGGTATTGAAGAAATTTTAAAATCCGAATAATGAAAAAGATACAAAAATCCTGTGATAACTGCATTCATTTGTCAAGTTATAAAATGTGTTCACCTTATTGTATTAATGGTTCTTCACATGAATTCAATTGTGATTATTGCGCATATAAATTTCCAAAAGAAAATCCACTTTTTTGTGAATCTGATAATGGGGATGATGGAATGTCATGTTGCGGAGATAACTTTAAACTTAATCCTAACTTTATATTATACACTAAAATTATGAAAAAAACCGAAAAAATTCCTTACATTGACTATGAATGTCAGGTGGGAGAACGTGTTCAATGGAGAAATGTTCTTGATGAACATTTCGAAGGAGTTATATTATCATGGAATGACGACGATATTTTAACTGCTTCTGTAATGTTGGATACAGGTAGCGTCGTTGAAATTGCTTGTTAAAAACTTCCTTATGAATTTTTAAATCAATATCGAAAAGATCATGGAAATAACACAGGAGCTGAACAAGTTCCCAAACCGGTATAAAATAATAACATTTTTACGAAACTTTATTGACTTGTATCCATATAAGTCAAAATAACATATTTATGAGTAACACAATCGAACAATTATTTACAGAACGTTTTAGACCAAAAGATTTCAATTTATTAATTGCTCCTTCTCGTATAAAAAATGAACTTTCAAAAGGATTAGTTCAAAATCTTCTTCTATATGGAAGCGCTGGTAGTGGAAAATGTGTATGTGAAAATACCATAATAACATTAAAAAATAAAGAAACTGGCGAAATTTTTGATATTTCTTTTAAAAACTTTATGGATCAGCAGGAAATGGAAAGATAATGAAAATAAAATAGATATATAAAATAAAAATATGTCTAAACGTTTCACTAAATATTCTATTGAATATTGGACTAAAAGAGGGCTATCTTTGGATTGTGCAATTGAACAAGTTGCACAATTTAAAATTGATATGCGAAAAAATAAAAAAATATGCATAGAATATTGGACATCTCGCGGGTATTCCAATGAAAATGCTATTATAAAAGTATCAGAAATACAAAGTATTTTTTCAAACAAACGAAAAAATAAATTTTCACCCTGTCAGTTACAATTTTGGCAAAATTTAAATTATTCTTTAGAAGATTCCATTAAAAAAATTAATGAAGTAAAGAATAAAACCCGTACTTTATCTATACAATTTTGGATAAATAAAGGATTTTCAGAAAATGAAGCAATTGAAAAAATACGTCTTTTACAATCGAATAATTCGAAACATGTTAAGAATCATAAAAATGGTAGAGACATTGAAACTTATATGTCAAAGGGCTTCACACTTGAAGATGCTAAAATTGAATTAAAAAATATACAAAATACAAATTCTTTATCAAAATTTATTAAGCGTTATGGAGAAATAGAAGGAGTTAATAAATATAAAGAACGTAATTATAAATGGCAAAATACTCTTGACTCCCGTTTTTCTAAAGATATTAGGAAAACTTGGTCATCTTTTACATATATAGATTGTATAGCTAAATATGGAAAAGATTATGCAGATAATTGGCTTAAATCAAGAATTAAAAAAATTGGCAAGGGTTATTCAAAAATTTCAATTCAGTTATTTGATAGTTTAAATAATATTCTTCAAAGACCTTTTTATTACGGAGAAAATGAATATGTTCTAAAACGAGAAAAATGGACATATTTAATTGATTTTTACGATTCGCAAACTAATAAAGCTATAGAATTTAATGGGACGCTATTTCATGCTGACCCAAGATTTTATAATGAAAATGATATAGTAAATCCATGGACAAAGGCGCTAGCAAAAGACATTTGGCTTCGAGATAAAATTCGAATAGAACATATAAAAACTATAATAGGTGATGTTCTTATTATATGGGAAGATGATTATTATAGACACCCTGAAATGGTAATACAACAATGTTTAACATTTTTAAAAAATGAATAAAAAAATAATAAACTCATTTAATGTAGAAAATTTTCAAATCCTTACAGATTCCGGATTTGAAAATTTAAAAGCTATACATGAAACCATCCCATATAAATTATGGTTTTTGCGTACCAATTCGTATGAATTGAATTGCGCAGATCGTCATATCGTTTTTACTGATGATTTAAGCGAAAAATTTGTAAAAGATTTGAATATAGGAGACATTATTCAGACTGCTAATGGTATGGAAAGTGTAATTGAAGTATATGAAACTTCATTAAAAGTGAATATGTATGATGCAGAAGTTCAATCACAAAATCATCGATATTTTACTAATGGCATATTATCTCACAACACTTCAACACTTTTTATTCTTTCCAAACCTTATACTACACTTTATATTAATGCTTCATCAGAACGCGGTATTGATGTTTTGCGTGATAAGATTGGAAAATTTTGTGCCACTATTTCATTAGAGGATGGAAAAGAAAAACTAAAATGTATTATTCTTGATGAATTAGATGGGGCAACTTCTGAATTCTTTAATGCTTTTAAAGCATCTATGGAACGCTATTCAAATGTTGCTAGATTTATTGCATCTTGTAATTATATACAAAAGGTTCCTGATGCCATTCAATCTCGATTCAATTGTATTTCTTATGATGCTGTAAATAATGAAGAAGAGACTTATCTTATTGAAGAATATAAGAAAAGAGTTAGTTCAATACTAACTGCTGCGAAAATTTCTTTTACACCTGAAATATTAGATAGATTTGTTAGAAATGATTTTCCAGACATGAGAAGTTTAATGAATAAACTTCAAAGCTTTTATCTTCAAGGAATAAAGGAACTTAATGCTAAGAATTTTAACATTAATTTTGACTTTGAAGATTTATATAAAATATGCTTAGCAAAACAAGAGCCTTATGAAAATTATAAATTCATTGTTAGCGAATACGCAAGTAGAATCGATGACACTCTTAATGCATTGGCAATAGATTTTATTGAGTACATAAAAAGTAATGTCCCAAACAAAATAGATAAAATCCCGTTGATTATTATTGCAGTAGCTGAACATCAAGCACAAAGAACAATGGTCATAGATCCATTAATAACATTATTATCTGCAGTGTATAAGATACAATTAATAACAAATCAAAAATGAAAAGAATAAAATTATTCTATGGCCAGGATACTATCGCTATAGAAGAAAAAATTGATAGATGGGCATTTAAAGAAAATGCATTCTTTCCTGTACCCATAAACATTATATCTGCTGTTGGTAATATTGCAGAAAATCATAACATACTTATAACAATAGTATATGAACCAAATGTACCAGCTAACTTTAAGATATAATGACAACGAATCTTTAGGTTTTTAATATGACAAAAATAAAATATATCACAGCAGATGCAAATAGACTTCAAATTGAGGTTGATAATTGGGTAAATTCCGAAAAACCGATTATTATATCAGCATCAGCAAGTTTAGCAGTATCTCATAGTGCTTATTGGTATGTAACAACTGCTATTCTTTATACTGAATCTATTGAATTGTAAAATTTTTAACATCAATTTAACTTTATATGATTTTTTAGTTCAACTCGATTAATTATATTTGTACTATGAAATTCATCTATACCGATATTGATTTTGTTTTATGTTTAGCTTCTGAGTATAAATATCATGACACTAAATGGGGACTTATTCAAAAGTTCAACCCTGGAGCTGTTAAGGTTTATAATCAAATTCTAACAGAAACTGGAGCTCTTCCAATCATCACAAGTGATTGGAGATATCATTATAATTTAGAAAGTCTTCGGGAAATATTCTTAGAATGGGCTGGAATTATTGTCAAACCGGCAGGAATTACTCCTGAGATACCAGGGATTGTTTTACAAAGACAAGCAGAATGGAGAGCAAAAGAAATTCTGGAACATGTAAATCAATTCAAACCAGACTTTTGGGTCGCTATAGATGACTTAGATTTAAGCCCATGGATAGATGCAAGTCACTTCGTTATCTGTCCAAGGTCTAATGAGGGTATAAAACAATGTGGAAAAGCAAACAAAGTAATTAAACTACTAATATGAACATACAACTTATAACAGCAGGCAGTTGACGATATTAATATTGAAGATGTGAAGGTTCGTGAAGTTTATCTAAGAGCTAGTCTTCTTATTTTACACTGGGATGGAAAATATAAAATTTTAAAAAATAAATACTCGTTATAATGACTAACCTTATTTTTGACTTAAATAATATTGCACATAGGTCACTTTTTATCGTGAGCGGATATGGCAAAAACGCTTATTCATTTGATTCACAAGATGAAATTGATCAATTGATGCGCAAGATGGCAATGGATATTGCTCAAATTATTCGCACCGTAAATTCATCTCGAATTATATTTGCTCTTGATTCAAAATCATGGAGAAAACAAATTGTGATTGATGAAAATGAAGGGTATAAGGGAACACGAACAAAAACTAGCCAAATCAATTGGAATAACATTTACAACGCTCTTACAGAATTCTCTGAAATAATGGAGAATAATGGGATGACAGTTACAAAAATTGAAAATGCAGAAGCAGATGATATTATTGCACTATGGTCGCATGAATTACAATATAATCAAGCACAACATGTTATAATTGTATCAGGTGATGAGGATATGCGTCAACTTGTAAGAGGCTTTCCTGTTGATGCCGCTAATGACAAGTGGGTTTTTACAACTGTGTTTAATCCTTTCACGCAAGGCAAAAATGCTTCAAAGAAGTTATTTGCTCCACATAATTTTCATAATTGGCTTAATGCAGTTGCGCCAGTAGATTTCATGCACATGAAAGCATCAGTCGACATTGATAGAGAAGATTTTAACAAAATAATCACAGGCGAACGCACTAAACTCGAACAAATTGATGGACGAATGATTGGCTTGCGTAAATTGTTTTGTGGTGATGATGGTGATAATGTTCCGGCAATGTATTCCTGGCTAAATGAAAAAGGAGTAATGGTTCGTTTAACAAATTCTAAATTTGAAAAAATTTATGAGATGCTTTTAGAATCTCCGACAGAACTTATGGATCATCTTGATATAATAGACAGATCAAAAAAGGTATTGGAAGCCGTATCAAAAGTTTGTAAGAGTACACCTACGTTTGATATAGATGCACGTATAGATAGGCAAATAAAACTTGTGATACTTGATAGCGCATTCTTTCCAGAATCAATCACTGATAAATTTAATGAGATAAAAACCATTGAATTAGCGAAACCTTATGCGAATAGAGGCGGTATAAATATGCATAATTTACTTGAAGGCACACGTTATGTGAATCCTAATAGTAAATATAATAAGCCAAATCGTAGTGAAGCCGGAATATTTAAAGAAATCGATAGGATAAAAGCTAACTCCCTTTTCTAATGGCACGTGGAACTTACAAAGGAGGATATAAATTGTCTTTAGCAGAAAATAGCGGACCATTGTATAACGACTATGTTGACGATGCTAAGTACTACGAGGAGCTACGAGAAGTTGCTCTCAGTGGCAGAGATGTTAACAAATCAGTTTACATCACATCGCGTCAGCGATCTTTAGCCCACACAGAAAATGTAATAAACAAACAAAGAAATATACAAATGACAACAAAAGTTATTACTATTGCCGAAATGTATCAAATTATTCCTGAAACAATGAAAATAAAAAATCAGGAAGCCGATCTAAAAGACACTCTTTCAAATGTCATCAAATATATTGAACAATCCGGAGAATGGGAGTTCGTTCAGTACATTCCAAAGAGCGCAACAAACTTAGCACTTATTATTGTAAGAGAGAACTATTTAATGAGCAAATCAGATCAACCTAAATCCGCTTGGACGCCAACTCCAGCACCTCAAACCATTCCCATAGAGGAGAGAGCCACGTTCGGACCCGGCTCACAATCTAATCCTGAGGCTGACACCATTGAAGCCACACCAACTGGTAGAGTGGTAGACGGCAAACCTGCCCACATGAAAATGCCATGGGAGTAATTTAACAAAAGAATAACATCTAAACCAAGAACTTTAGTCACTTTTGTGATATAACACTACAAACAAAACCCAACACATGGAATTTTTCGATTTTATAAAAGTAGTTTTCAATTCACAGGAGTATTCTCAAATCACTCCTGGCGAAAAGCGAAAGCACTTCTTTTTGACGAATCGCAGGTATGCCATACAATTTCCAATGCAAGCAAATGCTTTACAAAATTTAAAAATAAATCAAGCAGCTGTAATGGATTTTTGGAATGTTTTTTTATCGAAACAATATAAGTATGTTCCTGGATGGATATATACTAAAGGAGTAAAAAAATCAGTAGAGATAAAAGAAAAGAAATTAACAGTAAGCAATGAACTTATTAAAGAATATTGCAAATATGTTAAATGTGATCCGAAATCTGTAAAAGATGCGCTTGATTTTTTTCCTGATGATATGATTAAGGAATTGAAAAGTTTCGAAGTCTTATTAAAGCAAAAATAAATTATTAAATGCAAAAGCTTTTTTATGTTACTAACAATCAAAATATCACAATAGTTTTACAAAGTGTAAATCATATAAATGAATTTATTGGCGAAAACGGAAAAATAATAAGTGTAACCGCTGCCAATACAGGATGGCTAATAGTAGCAGAAAAATGATAAAAGATAAATCACCCAGAATAAAACACATCATATACACTTATGAACATGAAAATATAAAGGGTGTATTAGAATATTTAACACAACCAGACATGATTGTTGACCCATCTACGTGGTCATATAATCTCAAGTGTATCATTGAAAATGAACAGTATCATACTGCTCGACAAATAATAGAATTAATAGCATATAAATTTGTAAAGAAAATTACACTATGATTAAAAAGAATAAAACACTAGTAAAACTTGAAGACATTGAATCAGTTATTTTATCAGAGCTCAGTGTTGGACAATTATTACCGACAGTTATTGATAAAGTTCTTATAACTATCTATGAAGGATATCACACTATATTTCCACCAATGGATATGGGAAAATTCATATACAATAATACATGGAAAAAAGGAGTAGGCGGAGTCTTTAATCAAGATGTGGTAAATTATTCCAGAGGTAAGTCAACTGGAAAATATCTTCAAGTTAAAAGCCCTACACTTAATTGTATTATTCGTCTTATAAGTGAAGAAGAAATTGAAAGATTTACAATATTAGGGTTGATTCATGGACAAGTAAAAGATTCGCTTTATATGGTTCTTCGTAATTTAGAACCAGGCGGAAATTTAACAAATGTAGAAGAATTTTCAAGTGATATTGTTATACCAAATGAAGATATTTTATTCTATGAAGCTAATGCACAAGAACCTACCGATGATTTTGAACCTCATGTTGGAAGCGTTTCATTATTTTCTGAATAATATTTTTATTAAATTATTTTTTAGTATCAAGAAAATATATTATATTTGTACTATAATTTTTAGCACCTCATTTTTTAAGGTGCTAAAATTGTTTTGTATTCACTAACATACTAAAAAATGAAAATGAATTATTCGGAAAAAATTGGAACCTATATGGATTGGTTCTTCAAAAGGCAAAAAGCTAAAGCACATATGCGTCATGTAAGCAAATCGGAATGGAAAATTCGTAATTCAATGAATTCAGAACAAAGGAAAATTTTTGATCTTGTTGTTCAAATTACTACAGATTATCCTGAATCGATTTTGTATGACAAGATTACCGAAGAAACGATGATTACCCGCGAGCATTTATTAATTTCAATGTTGAACGACGTTGTTCATATTGATAATACTACAGGTTTTCATCCCGAAAGACTGCCAAAATCTGCATATCTTTTACTATTACATATCGTAGATAAGAATGCGCATAGATATCGCAGGGGTCTCAAATATCAAACTAAGCTTAATTTGCTTAGTTTTTTAGATAAGACAAGTGAAGAACATAAAAAATAAATTATGCTGTTACGAACTCATATAAATCGATTCTTAAATAAAAAAACTGATTTTACTGAAGATGCCTCATTAAAATCTTTAAATGAAACGCATCATTTTCTTGCGAAGGCTACTAAAACGATGGAGCGAGACGCAATAAGAAAAAACATTCGCTATTTTTTCGAACACGAAAAGAAATTTTTGGCAAAACTTTTGGCCAATTATGTTATAAAATTAATAATACTCATATCAATTGTTTACGGAATCATATTTGGCTTGCAATATTATTTTGATATGCCATGGGAACCAAAACTTCCAGTAAATAAGATTACAGTTTACATGAATAATGACGATAGTTTGAACATCACAAAGATGGACACAAATGTATTCATTATCAAAATTATATTTCCATACGATATTAAAAAAGATTGGAAAAAATACACTCAAGGTATTCACAATATCGAAACGCATGGCACAACAGATTCCGCATCATATTTTCAACGCAATGGTGAATATTGGGGTAGATATCAATTGGGTTTAGAAGCTCGAAATCTTGCAGGCATTAAAAGGGATATGACTTTTGAAGAATTTGCTTCTAATCCTTTACTTCAGGAAGCCTGTTTTTACGGATGGATGAAACATTTAAAAGGAATAATGCAACCTGAAATTAACAGATATTCTGGAAGATTTATGAATGGCATTCAAATTACAGAATCTGGAATTCTTTCAATGGCCCATAATGCGGGTACAGGAGCTTGTAAAGCATATTTATCAAGAGGCGCTAATCCACCTGGCGGATTAACATTTTTAAAAATGGGTGGTTATTATTTAAATTTAGAATAAATGAACAATATTGAAGCATTTGATAAAGCAATATCATTTATAACAAGAGCAGATGTTAATGATTTAATTGCTTGGCTTAAAAATGATACTGATTTTTTTATTGCACCAGCATCATCAAAATTTCACGGCAATTATGAAGGAGGATTATTAGAGCATTCTCTTAATGTTGTAAGATTAGCATTGCATAATTTCAATTTTATTGTAAAACAAAAACCAGAACTTGAATATCTTCGAGAATCTGTTATTATTGCTGCACTTTTTCACGATGTTTGCAAAGTAAATTATTATGTAAAAAAGAAAAAGTTTAAAAAAGATGAACAAAGTAAATGGGTAGAATACGATTCTTATGAAACAGATGATAAAATGCCGTTAGGCCATGGAGAGAAATCTGTTTATCTCATTTCAAAATATTTTAAACTAACTGATGCTGAAGCTTTAGCTATCAGATGGCATATGGGTGCAACAGAATTTAGTGTTAATATAACTGCTTCTCCTCAATCATTTGCATATTATGCAGCTATTGAGCATCCATTAGTTCGTCTTATACATGTAGCAGATATGATGTCATTATCACTTGAGGAAAAAAAGGAGCCAATCTACAGACCAGCTAATTTCGATAATAAATAAGATTTTAACACAACTTTAACAAAATCTGTTATTTTTTCATTTTGAAAAGAATTAAATTTGCTTATTCAATAATTAATTTTTACATAACTTAAAACTAAAACATGTTAACCGCATTTTATTTAACGATTTTAATCGTCGGATTGGCTATTTTTGTGCTGTCAATTTTTGCAGACTTTGGCCATGATTTTGATTTTCATACTGGAGATATTCATCCAGGTGATATAGGAGGCCATGATCTTGGTCAGGATTCTCCTGGTTTATTTTCACTTCGTGCTATATCTGCAGGATTAGCTGGGTTTGGCGTAGTTGGACTTACAACAACACTGTATTTAAATTGGCCAATATGGGCTCAATTACTTGGGGGAATTGGAGTCGGATTTCTATTTACTTATTTAGCGTATTTAATGATGAAAGTTTTTTATAGTCAACAAGCTGGAAAGCCTGCATCAACTGACACCACAGTCGGCAAATTTGCCACTATTACAATTGGAGCAGGCAAGCAAGGAATCGCTCAATGCAACGTGGAGAATCGTTATTATCCATGTATCTTAAATGATATAAACGCGCTTCCTTTGAAATTACATGAACAAGTAAAAATAGTTTCGGTATCAGGTAGTGGAGACACTTTAATCGTTGAAAAAATAATCATATGAAAACATTCTTTAAAGGACTAATGCAATATAACGCCACATATTGGTCATTAATTATATGTGGTTTTGCTTTGCTTATATTAGTTTGCTCAGTATTCGGAAAATTAATCTCTTAAAACAATTATAAAATGAAAAAATTATTTGTAATGATGTTTATAACTGCTTTGTTTTACAGCTTGTTCAAAATCAAAAGAATTTACTGACAATAAAGGCAAAACATTTATTGCTGAGCCTTATGGTTGGTCTAATTCTGATGAAAATAAACTCGACACTGTTGTTTATAAAGTTAATACTGGCGATGTTATTTGGTCAGTCTTAGGTTTTGAAACGATTATAGTTCCAATTTGGCTTACTGGTTGGGAAGTAATGGAACCTAAGCGTCTTAAAAGCGCAAAAGAATACGAAAAACATAATTAAAATAACAATAAACTAAAAACAAACAACTATGAATTTAATTGTCGTCGGCGCCATCGTGGCGGTCGTATTAATCATTTTTATCGGTCTTTGGTCGATATTATCTAAAAATTATTACAGAATTGCACCTAACATGGCAGCAGTATTGTATGGTAGAAAAAATGTTGGAGCTGCTGGCGCAACCAAAGGTTATCGTCTTATCACAGGTGGCGGTGTATTTAAAATTCCTTTTTTCGAGGAAGTAAAAATCATCGACTTATCTAACCGCGTGATCAACATTTCTGTTGCAAATGCTCCTAACAAGGACGGTGTAATGACAACTGTAGATGCAGTAGCCAACACGAAATTTTCAAGTGATCAAGCTCTTTTGGAAATTGCAGTTGAACGTTTCCTTGGAAAAACTGAGGATGAGATCAACAAAATTATCTTTCAAAATCTTGAAGGTCACCTTCGTTCAGTTGTGGGCAAGATGTCTATGGAAGAACTTATTGGAGATAAACAGGCTCTTAATCAAGCAGTTATGGAAGATGCTTCTGAAGATTTCAAGAAATTGGGTATCTCGGTTGATTCATTCAACATCCAGAACATTACTGACCACGCTGACTACATCGTTAACTTAGGTAAGAAACGTTCAGCTGAAATCAAAAGAGATGCTGAAATTGGTACAGCTGAAGCCGAAAGGGACTCAGTTATTAAAACTACAGCAGCTAAACGTGCTGGAATTGAAGAAGCTAACTTAAATGATATTAAGATTGCTGAAGCAAACAAGTTAATGAATGTTAGGAGAGCTGAACTGAAAGCTGAAACTGACAAACAAAATGAAATTGCAGCTCAGGCTGGTCCTTTATCACAAGCTCAAGCAACTAAAGCTGTAATGCAAGCCAGAGCAGCTACCGAAGCAGCTTCAGAAGAAGCTCAAATCGCAGTTCAAGCTCAAAGAGCTTTAAAAGATACACAACGATACAACGCAGATGTTCTTGTACCAGCTGAAGCAAACAGACAAGCTGCTATTATTCTTGCAAACGCAGAACAACAAAAGGCAGTTATTGCAGCTGAAGGACAACGTTTGGCACTTCAAAAAATTGCTGAAGGTGAAGCAAATGCAATCAAAATTAAACTTGTAGCTCAAGCTGAAGGTGAAGCTGCGAAAATTGAAAGAATGGGTAAGGCTGAAGGCGAAGCTATTTACGCTAAACTTTCTGGTGAGGCTAAAGGTACACTTGAGAAAGCAGAAGCATATCAGAAATTGGATGCTACTGGTAAGTTTTTGGAAGTTCTTAATGCTTTACAAACACTTGGACCTAATATTATCAAAGAATTTGCAGGAGTTATGGCTGCAAGTACTGCACACCTTGCAAATGTCAAAGACGTGAAAATAATCGATTTTGGTAATGGGCAAAATGGTAATTCTACCATAGGCAAATATGGTTCAGCCCCAGTAGAACTTATTACTAAATTTACTGAGTCATTACAAGGCACAGGATTTGATATAAGTAAACTTATGGGATTTTTGGGAATAAAAACTAATGATATTCCAACATTATCTGAACCTAAGAACATTGATCCTAAAAAATAAATTGAATAAAACCTTTTCTATACTTTTAATGGAAAACGATATGTGGGAGATCATTCATGTAATGATCTCAATCATCATAAAACTAAATCATATTTAGGTAGTGGACGATATTTTTTACATGCTAAAAAAGAATATGGAAAAGAAAATTTCAAAAGAGAAATTCTATTATTTTTTCCAACAAAAAAAGAAGCATTTGATGCACAGGAAAAATATATTACGCAATTTAATACATTATATCCAAATGGTTATAATTTAAGTCCTACGGGTGGAATAGGGGTAAAGGGTTGTTGCTCTGCAGAAACTAAGAAAAAAATAGGGGATGCTAATAGAGGTAGAATACCTGGAAAGGAAACTCGTGAGAAAATGGCAGCTTCAAGAACAGGTAATAAAAATGGTATGTATGATAAAAATCATTCCATTGAATCTTGTATTAAGATGGGCCAAACAAAAAAAGAAAAAGGGTGTGGCATAGCTGAAAAGAATGGAATGTTTGGTAAATCTCTATTTGAACATTGGAAAATTAAATTTGGAGAAAAAATTGCATTATATTGGTATCAAACCAGAAGATGCCATGGCAATGTTAAACTCGGCAGTAAAAACTGATACCGATGTAAAGCCAACTATAACACCAAAATCTAAATAATCTCTTTTTTGTGTAATAATTTTTTTTGTTAGAATTTTTGATTATATTTGTAATGAATATATAAATTATAACTTATGACTGTAAATGAAATGATGGAAAAGTCTTTCACAAAAATGGGAATAATTTTTGATGAAAAGACAGGTGTAATAACTGCTACAACTTGGAGTGGAAAGCTTATCGCAAATATGGCGTATAGAGATGGACATTTTGAATTGGTTGGTAAAATAGGTGATCACACATACAAATTAAAAAAATCTGCGAAATGAAAGCAATGAAAGTTAATGAAGTTCAAACCCCTAAATTACAATCAATTATAGACGAAGTTGGATTTAAAATTCAGCAGATTTATGATTTTGATTTTGAAGAAGACAGATTAAAACGACTTTTAAAAAAATATAAAGATTTAATTGAAATTTATTCTGATAACGGTTATAGTACATTTGAAATAGCTGAAGAAGTGTTATCCGCACAAAATCCGAGATGGAGAAAACAAGTGTATGGTTCCGATGATACTGATGAATAAAAAAAATGAAATGAAATGAAATTAGTAAGAGAAAGTATAACACCTGATTGGTATCAAGGAATTGAGTTCGGAAAGGCTCGAAATGACTTTGGTCCAGAGCCCAGACCTATAAATAACACCAAACGAAAGAAGATAGATTCTCTTGAGAAAAAGGCTGAGAAGATATACGCTAAAATGGTCGACACACCATACTTCCAAGTTTCTGTTAGAAAACATGTTATGCATAGGACTGAAAAGGTTGACAACAGAGAAGCTCTAAAACTTATCGACGATGCAATTTCAAACGTTAGGCGAATTGGAGACACTGGAGGAATAATAATCTACATATAAAAAAAAATTATACGATGAAAAAATTAGTATTAGAATCATTAAATGAACAAGAAACTTTCTTACCAGATTATTCAATTTTATCGTTTGACTGGAAAGCATCAGGAGAAGAAATAATGGAAGCTCTTGAAGTTGCATTAGGTGAATTAGATCTTTATATAACTCCACATCCAGTTGGAGAAGGAAATGATCAATATGTTTTTATAATTTCTAAAGGGCCTTTAAGTGATGAACAAAAGACAGAAATAGCTGAAGATTCCATTGAGTAAGCCCACTAATAAAAATAAAAATAATATATGAAACCAAACTTAGTTCGTGAATTTATTTCACTTAATGAATCCGCATCAGAAAAAGATATTAAACGTATAAAAGATCTTTTTGTAAGAAGCAAAGGAGATGATACAAAACTTTTACAGTTAGCTCAAAATATGGCTGCAAGTATTGATGGAGTTGAAAAAGCTCAAAGTCGTGCTGAAGCTGCCTGGCAATTATTAGGCGCAAATAACAATCCAATTGCAGATATCTTTTTAGATAGAGTAAAAGAACTTGGTGGCGGTGCAGCATTAAAAAATCCAGGCGTTTCAAATTCAATTCAAGCAAGAACAACTATCGCATCTGCTCCTCAATTATCTGCAACAAATCCAAGAGTATCACAATCTGAACATAAAAATGGCGTAATATTCCTTCCTACATATTCAGCAATTGCATTATGGGATTGGGAACTTACAGGACAATTTTCTGATGGAGCTTGGGAAAATGCTTCGCCATCTGATCACTGGGAATTTTGGTGTAACTTAGATGTTGAGCTTGGACAACCAGAAGTTGTTGCCCCGGGTTATCCACGCAAAACTGGATATGGATTTGGAATTCTTATTGAATACGGAATCGGAGATCGTATGGTAAAATTCGGAAGATATGCAAAAGCAGTTGGCCCTAAAGTTTTAAAATCTATAGGTAGTGAAGTAAGAAGTATCATTGAAGAATTTCCAGAAAATGGTCCATTTAATCTTGCAGAATGGAAAGCTAAAATGATCAAAGGAAGTTCATGGCGAGATAAGGATTATTATTGGAAAGGACTTGATCAAGAAGGGGTAAACGCATATTATGCAACAGTTTATACTGAAAAAGATATGAAAAGAGATTTAAGTATCATAAAACAAGCTATGAAAAACATATCACGTCGTTTCAACAATTTTTAAAAAGAAAATAAAAAGAAAATAAAAAGACATGAAAAAATTAGTAAAAGAATCATTAAATGAAGATGCTTATTACGAACCCCGTCATCAATGGAAACCATTAAAGCCAGGCGAAGATCAAGTTAATGAATTTGAAAAAGTAATTAATGAAAAATTTCCAATCACTACGCCTGAGGGTAGAGAAGATTGGTGGTTTATTGATAGAGTATTTTCGTATCCCGAAGCTTCTGACGGTACAGCATGGTTTGTGATTTGTACAAATGATAATGGAAAAAAACATATGTCATTTAGATCAGATGATTTATATAATGATGTTCGTCAAGATGGATCTTTAAGTTCTCATGAATCGGGTTCAGCTCAAGTTTGGAACAACCCAGGAAATGATGATTACGAAGAAGGAGAAAATGATTAAAAAAATAAAGATATGAAAAAATTAGTAAAAGAATCATTGATTGAAAATGATAGTAAAGAAGAAATCGAAGATTTAAAGCAAAAAATTGCTTATGCTCGGATGTTTCATCCAGAAAAAGTCGATATTTATTTAGATAGACTTGCAGAAATAGAAGGTGAACTTCCTGCAAACACAATGTTAGGTAATAAAATGTCCCGTGAAGCTTTACAGCGTGATACAGAAGAATCTGATCGTGAATATATCAAAAGTCAACGATTTAATAATGAAGAGAATGATCCTTATCGAAATGACCCTGACGATGGTCATGGAGAAATGTATCCTAAATTTCGATAAATGGAGCAGCAACAACAGGTATTTGAACAATTTTTTGGCCCTCAAATGCAAAATATTCCTCAACAAATTCCAGAGGATATCCTTTTCAATGACCACGTTATTGAAATTGCAAATAATTGGGAATCTGCTTTAGCATTTTATGATAAGCTCAAAGCTGGAACGATTACACAGGTGGGACCCATGGAGAATGATTGGTATATCTTTATCTCAACATATCAAATTCAGCTCGATACATTCCAGGGACCCGAGGAGTTCATGGAGCTGGTTTGTAAGAAATAAAATAAACAAGTAAATGAAATTAGTAAAAGAATCTTTAAACGAAGCGAAACGTAGAAACATGGGTTTAAGTGAAAAAGAATGGATAAAATTAAAAATTATGCTACATATTCAAACTTGCATTGGTAGGGAATTAACTCCTGAAGAAGATTTTAAATTTAGACTTGGTTTAGAAAGTTTAGCACAAGATATTTTACGAGAAATAAAATAAAAATTTTTCACTTTTGTGAAACTTTATGCATTAAGTGGCATGAAATCTATAATCGCATTAATATATACTAAAATAAAACAACACTACTTTCAATGAAACAATTATTCAGCTCAATGTTAGAACAACCTCAACCACAGAGATGTGAGTCACCGTTATGTAACATTAGAAGTCTGAAAAATGAAGGA
>Ga0302284_1000475_pt1 | contig 18780 bp, 13 predicted proteins | sample III_Fen_E2_1_FD_198760 | JGI IMG/M metagenome (GOLD analysis project Ga0302284, IMG submission 198760) | Peat permafrost microbial communities from Stordalen Mire near Abisko, Sweden - III_Fen_E2_1 | ecosystem: Environmental > Terrestrial > Soil > Wetlands > Permafrost | place: Sweden: Abisko...
ATACCTGTCAAATATCCTGTTGCATTTGCTAAAACATCATAAGGTAATGTTTTTGTATAAAATAAATTTGAAACTAAACCAGCTTCTGGACGAGTTACTGAACCAACAATATTTCCAGGACCAAAATAAAAACACATATAAGCACCTATTATTGGTTTAGATAATAAAATACTTGAATATGTTTTATTTCCACCATCTGGAATATAAGACCAATCAAAATTTGATTCAAAATTATCCTTAAATAATGGATTATTTGAATTTTGTAAATCTTCAAGAAATGGTTCATTTAAAATTGCACGAGCAAATTTATTTCCATCATCTAAATCAACCATTAATTGACCAAATTGATATTTATAATTTGGTTCAACAAAAGATTTAAAACAATCAACTACATAACGTATTCCTGTTGTTGCTTTAATACCTTTTGTAATACCTAATGTATTAATCATGTCAAGAATTTCTGATTGTTTACTTGCCGTACCATCAGTAAATTGTGTTGTACGTGGTTTATAACTAATTAAACTATAAGGTTTTACTTTTCCAATTTTGGTGAATGAATTTTCTTTAACAATACTATATTTAAAATTAGGTGTTGTACCTGTTTGATTATAATTAATTAAACCTGAACAAGTATATTTTACTTCTGTAAAAGTTGAAGTACCAATAACTTTTTTAAGTGTTATAATATCAATACTTGAAATTGTTACTAATTTATTATCAACACCTTGAATAAAATCACCAATTCTTAATCCTTGTTCAAATGAACCATTAAAAGAATATTCATTAACTTTTTCACAACCATAAGTTATTAGATTTGTTGCTAATGGAATAACATTATCTGTTGAAGCAACTAATGGATAAATTGCTGTTGATTTTGTTAATTCAGCAGGAATAACATGAGATAACATATAATCTGAAGTTTCAACTATTTTTGTATCTGTACCTTCAAAAAATTCATATCCTTTAATATCCAGCAGAAATTTATTATCTATTTCAAATAAATCATCATTTACATATGATATTAATCCAACAGACATATTTTTTTGATTAATCAATGTATCAATTGATATATTGATTGAATTTTCTGATATTAAATTTGGAATTAATGAACCTGTGAATTTTTGTTGAAAACCTGATTCAGGAATTGCAACTAATTTTTCAATATTTGCTAAATCAAGTGTTCCATCATTACCAAATAATTGACCATAATATTGGTTTGTGTTTGCTGTTACTCCAAAAATATTATTAAAAACATATACATTAACAAAAGTATCTTTTACTAACATATTAAAATCAAGTGCTGGGTATTCATCAATTTCTAAAATTGAATTAGCTAATGATTTTTCTCCTTCAGTAGTTAATAATGAAACATCAGTACTTTTAGCAACTGTTGTTATAATTGTCAAATTACTATTACCAACATTACCGAAATTCAATAATTGTTTATTAGGTTCAGTAAATAATTTTGGAATATTTTTTGATTGTTGATTCCAAAAACCATTTGTATTAAATAATTTAGAATATTCTACAGTTGCTGAATCACCAATAGTTATGTTTGGATTCATTCCAATAATACTTGTTTGGTCTTCAGTTGTAAATAAACGTAAATTTATAACACAAATTGGACCAACAGTTAATGCTTCTAAACATGTTGAAACAGAAAAATTACCTCTTTTTTCTTGTAAACGTGTTCCACGACCAAACATTGAAATAAAACCAGCAGTATCTCCTTTAGCAAATTTAAAGAGCATATTTGTTTGACCTTTTTCCGTATTTATGAAGAACAACCTCATTTTTGGTTCCGCTTCAATAGTAGCAACTTGTGAACTATCTGTAACTATGAAATAAGTTCCTGCTGCTTTTGATAAAATTTGACTTAATTTAGCATCCATATTTTTTATTTTATTTATTAAACAATTTTTTTATTTAATTTTTCATTTCGTTTTTCTAAAATATTTTTTAACATTTGTTTTCCATTATTGAATTGTGTTTCATTAATGTCTTTTGTTATTAATTCATTTTCAACTTCATTTTCTTCAATTTCTTGATTACACATAATTTCAGCTTTCATCTTTTTTATAGTTGATGGTATTGATTTATATGCATTTTGAAGTTCCTTTATTAATTTTAGATGTTGATTTGCTAAATTATTATAAGCATTTATTACAGCATAATCTTCAGCTTGAGTTGCATTAACTCTTGCTATAATATTATTCAACATTAATTTATTTACATCAGTTAATAATAATAAATCACTTAAATGTTGAACTTGAAATTTACCTACTTGTACAAGATATTTTTTATGTTCTTCTGTTAAAACAACATCATTAAAATCAAGAACAAATTTTGTTATTTTTGTGACAAATTTTTGTGCATCAACTTGATGTTTTTTACCAATATCTTCAGTATTAATATCTTTATATTCAGCTATTACAAAATTATTGTTTGTATTTGCAAGTGAATGTTCACTACTATCATAAGCTGTTAATTCTAATACTTCTGAAAAATCTTGATCTTTTTCTTCAAAAATATCTTCACCTTCAACAGTTTCAATATTATCATCATTTTCTTCTGAATAAAAATTTTCTTCAGTATTTATTACTTTCGTATTTGTTTCTTTTGATTCAAATTGATTCCAAGCTTCAGGATTATTGAAACCTTTTGGATTAGTATTTTCATTCATATTATTGTAAATTATATGTATATTTAAAAATATAATGTTTAAAATGCTTTCATTATTAATAAAGGATTAACAAAATCTTTCATTATGTTTTTTTCATTTATATTAAATGTAATTTCATTTGAATAAAAATTTCCACCAAATAAATGAATATAACATATTTCAAATTCTGTTACATTTGCTTCATTACTTATATATATATTTTGATAATCTATTATTTTTTCATTATTATTTAACAAGAAAATTTTTATTGAAAATTGTTTCAAATTTAAATCATAATTTAAAACAATATTATATAATTCTTTTTGTATTAATTGATAATCAATTGATATTGTTTTATTAACTCTGTTATCAATTATTTCTAATTTATTTCTATTATGTTTTAATGTAAAAATTGATAAATTACCTGATAAATTAAGTAAATCAAAAATTTCACCAACAAAATTATTTAAATAAACATAATTAAATGATAATTCTAAATTTTTTGAAACTTTTATTGATAATTTATTTTTTGTTGTATAATCTTTTAATTCATATTGCATTGCAACAGTACGTTTATCAACTGTTGTATTATCATACATTGTTATTGGAAAATTTGAACTATCAGGATTAACAGAAATAATTTTTAATCTATTATCATATAAATTACGAATTTTTTCTGTTTCTTTTAATGAAATATAATGATTTGAATCTGTTAGTTTATTTGTAAAATTTTGTGTTACTTCTTTTTTCTCATCAATAGTTTTTTCATCTATTTTTTCAACAGTAATTACTGTATTGCTTTCAAAATCATTTAATTCATTAAATATTTCTGATTTTATTGTATCATCAAGTGTATCAATTGAATTAATAGCTAAATCAAAATCAGAAAAACCTTCCATTGCTGATTTTAAATCATCATTAATTGTTACACATTCATCTTCTTCAAATTTGGCTAAAAATACTTCCCACCAACCAATTTTTCCCATTAAACCACTTTTAGGTTGAGAAGAAGCAACTCTGAATAATTTATTGATAATTGGTAAATAAAGATAATCTTTTTCAATTGGAATTTTAAATTCACCAAAAGCTTGTTCGAATTTATTTTTAACAATATGTATTACAAAATCATCTTGTAATGGCATATCCCAATCAGAATAAATAACTCTATCTTGTGGTAATTCATTACCAGGACTAAGTACATGTAATTTTTTTATATTAGTTACATTACGAAAAACATGATTTTTAAAAGTTTGTTCAGATTTAGATTCAATTGGTTCTGTTTTAAAATATATACATGTATGACCATACATTTCTGAAATAGCATTTATTTGTTGTAACCAACGATTAATATTTATTTGTTGATTATCATATAAATTCCATTTAGGATATTGATTTATTATTTTATATAATGTTATATATTTAATATCTGTTTCTGATTTTAAATCATAAATTTTTGTATCATATTTAATGGAATTTAAATTTATTTCATGTAAATCTGAATTTATATTTTTTTGTTGATATAAAGTTAATGGTTTTTGTAAATCAGTTGATTCAATTTTTTTAAAATATATTGCAATATAAACAGGAATATTTATATTATCTGGATTTTGAAAATCATTTAATAATTTAAAATCAGCATAATTTATTTTATCATAACTATAACTATAATATATTTGATAAAAATTATTTTCATTTAATGAAGTATTTACTTTTAAATTTATTATATTGAAATTATCAATAGAATTCTGAAGATATGTGAACACATCTTCAGAAATATTTACTGATAAATCTTTTGTTGAATCAAGTTTTATTTCAGTTGTTTCCATTATTTTTATTATTAACTAAATGTTGGTGAAGTTATTTCAAATATACTTAAAACAATTGGATAATTAACACTTAAATCAACATTTCCTTCAATTTTACATATTATTCTATTATCTTCACTAATACCAACTGTTACAACTTTTGGATCAATAAGGCTCCAAGTAACAAAATATTTTGTTTTTGTTAATAATATTTGATGTGTTGTTCCTGAATCTTGATAAACTTTAACATCATATAAACCAGTCATTTGTTTTGTAGCTATTGCACCATTAATTCCATTAAGAATATTTGTTCCAATACTATTTAATGTTGTTATTAATTGTCCACTACCATTAATTGTTAATGAAATATTTCCTAAAAATCTCATTCCAGAATCACGTGATCTTAAATCATTTAATGTTTCAATTATCCAATTAAATTGTAAACCATTTAATATTTTTGTTTCTTTTCTACTATTTGTAAATTCATTATCTAAAATATATCTATTTATATCATTTTGAAATGATGGTGTATCATTTATTTCACAAATAGAATATTCACTTACACCTGTTGCTATATTATTATCAGCTCCAACAACCATAACTGCTTTAATATTATTAGCTAATGGTTTAAAATATCCTGAAACTATTGTTTCTGATGAAGAATTATATCCTAAACATACTTTATTATAAATAAAATCAGCTTTTAAAATCTGTGAATTAATACTTCCAATATTTAATGAAGAATTTAATGATATTGAAGGTATTGTAAAATCATTAAAATCATATGTGTTTATTATTTTACCATTAACATCTGTATATAATATTTTATTTTTTATATCTGATAAAATTGTTGAACCTTTTATTGATAAATTTGATAATAAATCTGTTCCAATTTGTATTGTATTATTATTAAAATTAACATTTAAAATTGATTTTATAATATTTCCAATAATTAATGAATTATTTAATCCTATTGTTGGTATTGTAAAATCATTAAATGAACAATTTCCAAAAATTTTTCCATTATTGTCAGTTTGTAATATTTTTGATTTTATATCTATAAATGTTGAACCTTGTATTGTTGTAGTTGATGATGTATTATAACCAATATTAACAGCATTATCTTCTACAATACCTTTTATTAATGAACCATCTTCAAAATATCCTAAATAAAAACTACCACTATTTTTAATTATTCCTGTATTTACAATATCAACAACTAAACCATTAGTAAAATCTGTTTTTGTATATATGTTTTCTGATAATCCTGATATTTCTGTAATTGCTTTTATAACAGCATTAAATTTATCATAAATAAATGTTAAATAATTTGATGTTATGAATCTTTTATCTGAATTAATTACTGTTGGATAATTACCAATTATATATAAATCAGAATAAGTACGTATTGTTTTAACCATTGGTATCATAACATTTTCAACTGAATATGATTTTGAAATAGAACCAATACTATCTGTTACTAATACTCTATTATTGAATTTTATTAATTGTATATTATCTGAAACATTTCTTTGTGTTGAACCACTAGATATTTTACCAATTTCTATTGTGTTAGTATATCCAGTACCTATATATTGGTTTGTTCTAATAAATGGATTTGAAATACTTCCATCAACAATTAAATTACCACTAATCCAAAGATAATCACCAAATTCAACATATTTATCATATTTTAATCTTACTTTATTTATTAATAATTTTGAAAAATCACCTACAAGATTACCTGAATCAGATTTAATAACAACATTATCATCAGAATCTTTATAAATACTACCAAAAGTTTTTAAATCAAGTTTTGTTTTTAATCCAAATAATATTCCATTATTTGGAGTATCTTGTAAAAAAACAACTGAAGGTATATTATTAATACTTGGAGCATAATCACTTGTTAATGAATTAATATCATTAATTGTTCCTTCAACTAAATTAAAATATTTTCTAATTGATCCAAAAACAATAGTTCCATCTGAATTTTCTTTAAATGTTGATTCAGGATAACCATAATAATTATGATTTGTTAATAATATTCCATTTGCTGTTCCATTTAAATATGGTTCATAAACAGCTGTTTCAGGATTTGTTATTGGTAAATTAGAATTTTGTTGTAAACTTGTTGAATATGTTGGATATGTTATAAATATATTTGTTGTATTTAATATTGGATTCAATGCTAGTTGTTGAATAATAATATCTTGAATTTGTGTTTCAATTGATGAAAGTAAATTAGATTGTGTATTAAAAGCAATTTTAGTATCAATAAAACTATTTGTTAAAATATTATACTTTATCATTATTGAATTAGTTAATACAATAATGTCATTGTTTACAAATTCAGTTATTTCGAAAATTGATAATAATTTTTGTTTATCTAAAAAAGTTAATTTTGAATTTAAAAAATTTAAATCAATTTGAGAAGCTAAAGTTAATTCTGTTGGAAATTTAGTTGCAAATTGGGCATAAGAAACAAATAAAAATTGTGATCCTCTAATACCTTTTAAACCTGGAGAACCAGTTATTTTTTTACCAGGAATACCTTTATATAATGGTGAATTTTGTAATACAGCAAAATTTCTATTAATATCAATTACAAATTGATTAATATCATTATATATAATTTTTGTTAATGTTTCCATGTTTTATTTTCTTTTAAAAATAAATATTAATTTGTTGAAAGTTTGAATATATTTTGATGAATCTTGAAAATATAATAATGTATTGTTTTTATTATCAATAGTATATATTAATTTTTGAGAATATTCATTTATTACAAAATATAAATCATAAAATTTAAATAAAATATAATCAACATAACTTTCTAATATATATTCATTTATATTTTGATTAAAATTTTTAATAAAATTTGAATTTATATCTGTTATTATTAAATCTTCAACATTTAATGTTGATAATAATAATTTTTTATAATCAACTATATTTGTAAAATCAATTGTTATTTTTATATCATCTTTTTTACAAAATAATGATGAAACAATATTTCCTTGAACTTCATCCCATATTCCTGTTGCTGATATATTTAAGCCACCAAAATTTTTATCATAAATATTGAATAAAGTATTATATTGTTTTAAATTTTTTAATTGAAATTCTTTTTCATCATTAAATAATTCCATATATGGTAAATAACCTGTTCTGAATCTATTTATCATTATTATTTTATTTTGATTTAAAATATTCCAAATAACAATATTTTTATCAATATCTAATATTTTTAAATTAATAAATTCATCTGTGTTTTTAATATTAATAAAATTAAATGAACTATAGTCAATTAAATTTATTATCATTAATTTATTGATATATTTTCTAATTAATTCTTTAGATGAATTTTTAAATTTTAGATTATTTTTAAATAATGATTGAATTAAATTCCAAATTTGATTTCTATCAAATAATGTTATTTTTGATTCACTTATTATTATATCATTTATATCTAAAATATCATTTTCTTCAATATTATCATATTTTGTTATTATTTCTAAATCTGTTAATAAATTTTCTTTAAATTTAAAAACTTTTTTAGATATTTTTCTTTCACCTAATTTATTTTGAGCTATTGTTTCAATAATTTCAAAATAATTTTCTTTAATTGAAATTTCTTCATTTGGAAAAATTAAATAATTATTTAAATCTTCAGGAATAGTTGTTTCAATAAAAAAATTATTATTTATATTATCAATAACTAATAAACTCTTATCAACTTCTTTATATATTATTTTATTTAATTCCTTATCAAAACGTTGTAATGTTATTTTATCTGAATCAAAAAACTTAACATAAATATTTTCACACCATAAATAAGTTTCTTTAACATCTATTATATTTGATAATCTTACAGTCATTGAACAATAAGTATATTCAATATTATTATATATTAATGTTGAATATACATAAAATTCTGATTCATTACTAATTTTAAATAAAATTCTAAAATCATTTATATTATTTTCTAATATATTACTTAATCTTAAAGCAATATATTCTTTATCAAGTCCAATATGTTTCCAATCAGATATACTTTCTGATTCAAAAAATATTGGTTGTTGAATTTTATCAAAATCATTACATAATTTTATTGAACTTGATATAAAATCTGAAACATATTCGGATGTTGAATTGAATGAATTATTTATTGAATAAAAAAAACTTAAATCTAATAATGGTTCTAAATTATTTTCTCCTCTTATTAAATCATTAAAATCTAAATATTTATTTACTGATAAATAAATTGTTTTTTCTTCAATATTTATTTCAAATTTATAATTTATGTTTATATCATCTTGATTATTAAAATTAAGATATGTTGCAAACTGAAAATTTTCATATTTAATTGGTAATTGATATTTAACTCCCAAAAAAATTGTTTCACAATAAGAATCAGTAATTTTTATTAATGTTGAAGTTATTTGTGGAATATTTGTGAAATATCTTAATTGTCTTATATCTGATTTTAAATAATCAGGACAAATACCTTTTATTAAAAACCAATTATATCTTAATAAATCTTCATTAAGTTTATTAGTATCTAAATTACCATTTTGAATATAAAATTTTTCATCAATATTTAAAATATTTGGTGTTATATATGCTGTTTGTCCAACAGAAGCAAATAACATATTTAAACAATTTATATCATTATAATCTATTAAATCAATTATTTGTAAATCATCTATTTGTGATTTATTATCATTTATATAAGAATAAGTTGGAATTTCTTTATTTAAATTAAATAAAATTAAATTATCATTAATGGTTTGATTATTTTTAGCATCAAATTTAATATATAATTCATTAACATATTTATCTTGTTCAAATGGTAAATATGATTTTAATGTTGAATTATAATTTAAAAAATTTATTGGTGTTAATTCAATTAATTTTTCATATTCTTCATTATATATTATACATTCAGATATTTTATTTATTCCACATAATTCATTTAATCTTATTATTGATTTATTATTGAATTTAAATTTATCAATAATTGTGTAAAAATTATCATTTATTTTTACTCTTTCAATATCATTTAGCAAATTAGGATTACCAATTAAACAAATATCTTCTAAAATTATTCCACGAAATTTATAATAATTATCATCTGTAATATTATATCTATCTAATATTGTTGAAAATATTGGTAATTCAATATTAAATTGTTCTGATAATAAATCATAATAATTTAATATTATTTTTATGATACATGATTTATCATTTAATTCTAAAACACTAAATACAAAATTATTTTTTGATTCTTTTGTTGCTGAATAACATATTTTTTTAAATGATTGATATAATGATTCATTAATAATATCTTTTTCTTTAACAATATATTCATAAATTAAACTACCATCAGGATGATTAATAATTATTTTATCATCTATAGACAAATTATTTGTTAAGAATCTTATTTGTGGGTTTTGTTCATTAATATCTTGTATTGAACCATTACCACTAATATCAAAATATTGTTTTAATTCTATTATATCATTTTTGAATTGTTGATTCCATATAATAGTATTATTTGAATAATCTTGTAATTTAATATTGAAATTATTATCAAATTTTATTTCATTTTTATTAATTTCTTTACCATATGATAAATAACCATAAAAATTATTGAAAATTTGATATTCATTAGAATAATCAAATTCAAATTCAATATTTATGAATTTTGGATAAAATATTTGTTGATTTACAAATGTATTTAAAATTGTGTTATTTAATATTTCCAAATATGGTTGATTCGCTTGTGAATTTTTTAAACTAAAAGTATGTTTAGTAGCAATATTATTAACAATTGAATATCCATATAAACTTATGTTTGATTCTTCAAAATCAAAATATATTGGATAATTAAAATTTTCTTCTGTTAAAATTTCATTAAAAATATTTGTTAATCCAATTTTATCTAAGTTAATTACTTGTTGTAATTTACCAAATTCATATAAAGTTTGAATTTTATTTATAGTTTCATTAACAACACGACTTAATACAAAATATTTTGGTAATATTTTATTATCATCTGATGAACCTAAATATAATGGAATATGATAATATTTTTTTGTTGATTTTTGAAAAGCACCATATTTTAATAATGAATTATCAACTATTGTTGTTTTTATTTTTAAAAAATCTGAAACTTGTGATAAAAAATTTCTTGATTTATCAATTATTACTTTTCTACCAGTATAATCATCAAGATATAAAATACCATTAATATCAACAACTATTTTATATTGTCCTGAAATTTTTATTGGAGCAATATTTAAACTACCAACACAAGTTTCAAAAATATTTGTTCCAATTGGATTTGATTGATTATCATATTTTTTTACACTCATAATTTTAATTTAATATTGATTTAGATTCTCCTGTAAATGTACTTGTGACAGATGAAATATTTAATGAATCAACAACTTTTATTTTTGATTTTAAATTTGAAACAACATTAATATCGAATTTGAATAAATTATTATTAATTAATAAATCAATACCAATTTTTTTACCATATTGTAATGTTGATGTTGCATCAAATAATTTATCTCCATTTATAACACCTAATCTATCAATCATACGATATTCATATACAAAAGGAATTAAAATTTCTGATTCTTTTGGTATTATTAATGTTGAGGTTGTTGAATCACCAATTACTTTTATTGTTGAACTTTTATTTATAATTGGATATAAAAATGCACCACAAGTATTTTTACCAATAGCATAAAAATCATTATCATCAAAACCAACAATTGCTTTTGAATTATCATATAAATAAGTTTGTGATAATTCATCATAATAATAATTTAATCCTGATTGATATTGTTGTTGTTTTAATATATCAGTATAATGTTTTAATCTTTGAAATTCAGTTATCATTTTAGTTTGATCATTACTATTGTAAAATGGATGATCTTTTGTAAAAGCAACAAAATTATTTGAATAATTTGAAATTAATCCACATATATTTATAATTGAATCTTCACTCATATAAACAATATTTTTTAAAGAATCAATAACATTAGCTATATCATTTATATTTGGATATGTTAATGAATCAGGTAATGCATCTTTTATTAATTTAAAAATATCTGATACTTGATTTGTTACATCAATATTTCTAAAATATAATACTTGTTTAATTTCTTGGTTTAATGAATTTTCATTTTTTATTGGAACATTATAATATAATGGTGCAGATTCATTACCAAAAATTTGTTGTCCAGGAATTAATGTTTTTATTTCAATAGGTACTAAATTATTATTTGTTATTTTTATATAACCTTTTTTACGAATAATTGAACCCCATGTATTTGTATCTAAAATATTTATATTATCTAAATAATTACCAGCAAATAATTCCATTGTTGAATTATTTGTAATATCAAAAGATTCATTATTAAAATCAATTAATTTTATTAATACATTTGAAATTTCATTTGTTTGTAAATCTTTTATTTGTTTAAATAATGATGATATTACAATATCTAAAGATATATTTTTTTGTTCAGGAGTATATTGTCCTGAAGCTATATCTTTAGCTGAATGTAAATATGTTTTTTCTGATTCATTAATTGTACCAGCAATATGTGCTAATAAACCATAATTTAGTAGAATACCATCAAATTCAGCTTTATTTAAATCAATATTGTTTTGATTAATTGTTGCTGAAATTGTTGAATTTTTTAAATCAATAGGAAAATCAATTCGTAATATTTCAGACCATTCAGATTTAATTGGTGAAATTGGATAACCAGCTTCACTTATTGCTCTTATTTTTATTTCAACTGATTCATTTTCATTTATTGTTATTGCTAATTGATTTATATTAATTATATCAACACTATCTGTTGGTTTTGTTTCCCAAATTAATTTACCTTCAATATTTATTATTTTATTTAAAACCTGTGTTTGTAAATCATTCCAAGATGAAAATACAACTGAAACTGATTTACCTTCATTTGTAACCATATTGTATGAAGTATTTTCAATTGTATCAGTATTATTTGATAAATATCTGTAATTTACTTCATATTTTATTATATTTTGTGGTTGAGTTAAAGGTGAATAAATTGGATTTTGTATATCCCAAAAACCAATTATTTTATATTTTGGTGTTATGTTTTTCAGACCATCTTTAATTGCTGTTGTATCAATATCTTGTGCTATATTTAATAAATTTGTTTTTAATGTATTGATATTTTGTCTTAAAGTTGTTATTTGATTTAATTTATATGTTTTATCAGCAACTGAAACATATTTTTGTGAATCAATATCAGATTGATATTGATTTATTGTTGTTTGTTTAAAATTAATATCATTTATAATAACTTGTTTATTCTGATTTAATGTTGTTATGTCTGTTAACGATTTAGTATTATTCAAATGTTTATTTATTTGAATTACTTTAAAATTAGTTGCATTTAATACAGGTTTTTGTGGAAGTATACCTAAATTAATTGGAATTGATGTTTCATTCATTAAAGCTAACAAATATTCTGAAAAATTTGTAACATAATTGGAAAAAAATTCATCTAATGTATATGTTTTATTATCATAAATAATTTTATAATCAATTGTATTTATTTTTATACCAATTGAAGGAAATGATATGTTTTTAAAATTTTCTGTAGATAAAAATATCACAATACTTTGAGCTGGTTTAACAGGTATTCCTACAACATTAGCTTTTTCAATAATTGTTTCATTAAAATATAAAGCATCAATTCCAACTGATAGTAATTCTGAACCAGATATACGTGTTACTATTAATGTTTTCAAGAATTTATCAATTTCATTAATAATATATTTAGATGAACCTGATTTTGAAACTAATATATCATTAACTTTTAAATCAATTGAATTACCTATTGTATTTATTCCAGTATATTTTATATCATTAATTAAAATATTAAAAACATTTGTACTTATTGTTTTTAAACTTTCAATGGTAAATTTACCAAAATATTTTACCTGATTTTTTTCAAGTTTTAAACTACGATTAACTTCACGATAAATTATTTTACCATTTTGATTTAAATAATCAATATCCAATATTGTTGGATTATCACCAATATTTTCCCAACCTTCAGAAATTTCAAATATTTTACAATATATATCTGAATTTAATTTTGAATTAATAGTTATTGGAATTTTAACATTTGGAAAAATTAAATCATCAACATGTGAAACCATATCTGCAACACAAGTATCTCCAATAACAAAATTTTCCAAATATTCTGCATTAATAAATGATGTTTTTGTTTGTTGTGATATACTTCCATCAGATTCAAGAGTATATGATAAATTATCTGCATTAATTAATGATTTAAAATTAGCATCAATTCGTGATAATTCTTGTTGTAATTGTTGAAATGAATTTATAACTATTTGTTTTATAGTTCCATCTTGATTTTTTATTGGAATAGATATATTTGTATTTGATAATGATGCTTGTTGAAAACCATTTAATAAATTAAAAATGTTTTCATATAAAATTTCCATTTTACCGAACAATACTTCTGTTGAACTTTGCATATGATGATTTTGTTTTTGTTTTTATTTAATTATTTTCCCTAAGCATTACACAATTATGTTTATTATCAATTAGTTCAAAAAAATCAAATTTATTATAAAATAATTTTAATAAATTTAAAGGTATTGATAATTCCATTGGAGAAGCATTTAAAACAAATTTGTCATATTTTGGATATTTTCTTTTAGAATATTCAAAAAATTTATTCATTATTTTATTGGCAATTCCTTTTCCTCTCCAATTCTTATCAACATAAACTTCTTCAATATATATATATTTATCTTCTATAAAAATATTATCATATTCTTCTTCAGTTAATGAATCTTCAAAATATTCATAACCTGAAATTATTTCAGATAAATTTATGTGAGCAATATCTAATCCATTATGAATTAATTCAAATGTAATAGTATCATTATTTCGTGTTGCAGGAGTTATTTTATATTCCATATTAACGTTGCATTATAATATCTCCAATTCCACCAGAATTTTTCAATATGTCTTCAACATTTTGAACATCTTCAAGATTATTACATATCTCATCAGCATTCAATGTTACTCCACCAGGAAGTTCAATAGTATGACCACCAAGTATTCTTTTCAATTCTTGTTTACATCTTCCAACAACATGGCGATTATATAAATCATCTATATATAATAATTGTAAATCAACATTAACTAAACATTCAAGCATTAAACTATTTACTGAACTTAATGTTTTATGAATATTTAATTTATGAGCTAAATTATTGTAATTAAATGGAACAGAAGTACCTAAAATAGAATCATATGCTTGATTTTCAATCATTCTACAAACAGCTTCTTCAATATATAAAGCATTATTTATACCAGCAATTGTATTACCATAAGGAGCTGTCATTTGTAATAATTGAATATTTCCAAGTAATTCTTGCGATGTTGGCATTGAAACAGCATCACATTCATGACATTCCCATACAACATTAACATAACTTGGTAAAGTAACTGTAAAATCACTTAATCCTGAACCATTTTGTGTTATTCCATTATTATTTGTAAAATCAAGAATGTCAGCTTTTCTTAATAAATAAAATGTTTTCTGTGTTGCTTTCCAATAATGTCTATAAAAATATCTTGCTGATTGTTTAATTATAGATATAATTAATTTTTCAGGAACATTATATGGTATTTGACCAAATACTGTTATTTGATCTGATACTGAATTAATAAATTCTCTATCAGCTTGAACTAATTGTAATTCAGAATTAACTATTATAGCCATTTTATTTATGTTTTTATATTATACTTAAAAAGGATTGAAGAAATTTCTCTCAACAATCCAAAAATATTATTTATTTTTATTTATTTACTTTCTATTTTCTTATTTATTTCATCAAAAACTTTATCAGCAATAACATCTCTTTTTAAAATTAATTTACTTATTATTGTTGAACCAATTAAACCCATTAAAATACCAACAACATATAATACTGGTTGTGAAGTATTGAAAGCTAAACAAACAAACATTCCTAATATAATTGAAATAGTTGTATATAAAAATTGTTGTAAATACCATTTAAATGATTGTAAAATTCTTTTAGGTGATAACCAATCAATAAGTAATGTTAATAAAAATACAAATGAACCTAAAACATAAACCATTACTGTTGTGAAACTGAAAACCAGTTTAAAATTTATTAATATTGTTTCCATATATTTATTGATTTAAAGTTGACATGAAATTTGATAAATATCTTTTTAATATGAAAATACAAACATAAATAATAACCAATAGAAAATTGAAATATGTTATTGAAAAAAATGTGTATAATATTAATAACAATCCAATAATTATTCCAAATATTTCAATAAAAGTAAATAAAAATAAATTTTCTGATAAATAATTTTTTGTTGTTTTTAAAACAAATTTATTGAATTTACTTTCATCTAAAAATGTTATTGAATTAAATTTATCTTTATAAATATCAATATATTTCAAATATCCAAAACATAATTTATTTGATTTATACATTTCAAACATAACATATACATTAATTAATATTGATATAAAATAAAAATTATTTGGTATAAAACTATGTAAAATATAATGGAATGAATGTAATTGTAATATTCCTAAAAAAATTAATTTAGTCAATAATATAATTAATACTTTTGGAACTTTAAAAGTATGTTCTTTAAATTCTCCAACAACATATATTATAGATGCTATATTATATAAAGTTAATAATGTTGGTATAATTATTGTTGTAATATAATAAAAGAGTTCCTTTTCCATAAAATTATTAATAATTAGTTATTTTTTATTATAAAAATTATTACTTATCAATTATTGTTTTATCATTAAATTCTTCTGATAAATCAATTCCAGACAGTTTTTTAACAACTTTTGTTACAATGTTGTTAAAATTATTCCCAATAACTAAAAACATTTTAGCAATATGTTCTGATAAAGTTGTTACAACTAAACCTAAACAAAAAGCCATAATATTGTTTAATTCTGTAAAAAATAAAACAACCATTGTCGATATTGTGAAAATTATCATTGTTGATAAATACAATATTTTTCCTATTTTCGATAATTTAAACCCTGTAGCTATTTTACGAAAATATTGTAAAAAACCTATAATGAGTAAAATTATTGTAAATATGAAAAATTGATTTTTACGTTGTTCCATGTCCATAATTTTTTCCCCAATTTAAATCAATTCAATATAATGTTTTAATATTAAAAATATATTGATTTATTATTATTTATATGTTGTTAAAGTCATAAATTTCCTAACTTTATGTACCATTTCATCTATTAATGCTGATAAACTACAGAAATTTATTTCATCAATTAATAATTGTTTGTTTTCAATTATTAAAGCAAGTAATTCATTTAAAGCTTCAATTGTTGTTTGTGAATAATTTAATTCAGGTACAAATTCACCTGGAGCAAATTTTCCAAAAAATGTAAATCCTTCTTCAGCAAAATTATCTTGAAAATCAATAATTGCATCCATAATATCATCACATAATAAATGTTCTGATTTTAATTTTGCATTCCAATGTAATTCACGAAATTTTGATTTAAAACCTTCTAAGGTGCAAATCAATATTAAAAAATCATGTTTATTCATATTGTTATTGTTTTGTTATTTTATATATTAATTATACTAATATTAATTTTTTTCAATTAAATCCCAATCTTCTGTATTTAATGACCATATTGAATCAATATTTATATTTTCTTCTGATCTTGTTTGATTTTCTTCTGTTATTAATTTATCTGAAATTGAAATTAATTCTAATAAACCAATAGCTATTAATGTTGTTTGTCCTTCATCTTTTTTTGTTTTTCCAAAAACAACATAATCAAAAATATTTGTTTCACAAAAATCAATTTCTTCTTTTAATTGTGTTGAATTTATCATTTCTGTAACAAAATTAGTAATATCAACATCAATAATTTTAATAAAAAATTCAGGTTTATTTTTAGATATTATTTGTAATGATTCTAATGATTGATATTCAACCATACCTGTATTAATTGCATTAATTATGAATTTTAATGACTTTGATTCGAAAATTTTTTCCATATTATTTAAAATTATTTATTAATTATTATTTTTGAATAAGCATTTAACATTAATGAAAAACTATCAACTAAATCATTAATTAAATTTACTGAATTTTCATCAGTAGATGGTAATAAAATATTTCCATTATAATTATTAAAAAAACATTTAACCATTAATGTTTTATCAGCATTTCCATTTTGAGCAAAAAATAATTTATTTGAACTTGGTGTTGGTGTATATATTTTGAATTTTAATTTTAATGATAAACAAATACGAATACCTATTTCTCTAACATATCCTTGTAAAGCAATTAAACCACCAACTGTTTTTAATTGACTTGAACCTGAAAATGTTGGCATTATATAATTTTCTATAGAAAAAATAACTTCATCTGGTTTAAATTTTTCTATAGAATCTGACATTATTATTCCTATTTTTTTACTACACATTAATGCTTTTATTGTTGATTCACATTGTTGAATATTATTTTCATCAGACATATCTAAAATTAAATCAACTATTTGTAAATTTGCTGGTAATTTATATGTTATGATATTAACATTTTTTATTTTTTGTGGTGTATATGCTTTTGATGTTTTATTTAAATTTTTATCAAAAACAACTTTATGGAATTGAATTTTTTTACCAATATAATCTTCTAAATATGATATTGTTATTCCTGTTGAACTAAATGAAAGATCAAGTCCGATAATTAATGATTTAATCATTTTTATTATTATATATTATTGTTATTTTTATTAAATTTTATTCATCAATTAAATCAATTGTCTGTCCTGCAAATTCATGTGTACAATCTGATAAATATTGTATTTTTCCATCTGTAATATATGAATGACATATCATATTTTTTCTTGTTTCAGAAATTGGTTGTTTAGTTTTTTGGTTCAATTCACAATATACCCAATTAACTAAAAGTGATGGACTAAATGTTGGTTTTTCTAAATTTTAATTAAAATCCCATGTTGGTCCTGTATAACCTTCTTTTTTTACCCAAACACCATGATGACATTTACAACCAGGACAATAAAAAACATAATCTGAAACATCTATACGTAAATCAGCATTTTTTATCAATTTGTTTCCAATAATATTAATAAATTATTTTGTTGAAACTTGAAAATAATGATTTTTTAAATATATTATATTGTATTTCATCAA
>Ga0302284_1000480_pt1 | contig 18697 bp, 16 predicted proteins | sample III_Fen_E2_1_FD_198760 | JGI IMG/M metagenome (GOLD analysis project Ga0302284, IMG submission 198760) | Peat permafrost microbial communities from Stordalen Mire near Abisko, Sweden - III_Fen_E2_1 | ecosystem: Environmental > Terrestrial > Soil > Wetlands > Permafrost | place: Sweden: Abisko...
GTACTGAAAAACCAGAAGATATTTTAAACGATATGCAGAAAGGTTTAACTGTTGATGATTTTTCTAAGGTAGAGATAATAACTGATAGGCATATGGCAATATCTAAAGCGTGTCAGATTGCCAAAGATGGTGATTATATTTTACTTGCAGGAAAAGGGCACGAGAACTATCAAGAAGTAAATGGAGTAAAGTCTCATTTCGATGATATGGAAGAATTAAAAAAACAACTTAAGTAGTTATAGGTTTATTCCCCAGATAGGCCTTAAAGACCTATCTGGGGAATAGTTAAAAATATTTAAAATAATGCAAAATTATAAACAACAATTTAAGGGTAAGAAAATTACAGTTATGGGATTGGGACTTTTAGGCCGTGGGCTTGGTTATACTAAATTCTTGGCAGAATGTGGTGCTGATTTAATAGTTACTGATTTAAAAACAAAAGAACAACTTGCCACTTCCTTAAAATCTTTAGGAAAATTTTCTAATATTAAATTTGTATTAGGTGAACACAGACTTGAAGATTTTAAAGGTAGAGATATGATTATAAAAGCAGCTGGTGTGCCATTTGATTCTATTTATATAAATGAAGCAAAGAAAAATAATATACCAGTTGAAATGGATGTATCACTTTTTGCAAAGTGTGCACCTAGTGTAATGATTGTAGGGGTAACAGGTACTCGTGGTAAATCAATGACTACAACTTTAATATACGAGATTTTGAAAGCTAATGAAAAATTCCTAAAAAAGAGTATTTACATAGGAGGAAATATTCGTGGAGTAGCAACATTACCACTTCTTAAAAAAGTAAAAGATGGAGATATCCTTGTTTGCGAGCTAGACTCTTGGCAACTACAAGGTTTTGGAGATGCAAAACTTTCTCCAAATATATCTGTATTTACTAGTTTTATGCCTGATCATATGAATTATTATAAAAATTCTATGGAGAAATATTTTGATGATAAGGCAAATATTTTTAAATATCAAAAGAAAGATGACATCTTGATTATTCGTCCAGGGATGAAAGATTTTTTAAATAAAAAAGATACAAAAGGGAAGTTTATAATAGTAAAACCCAAAGATGTTTTTGATTGGAAGTTTATTGTTCCGGGTTCTCATCAGAGAGAGAATCTATCTTGTGCCGTTGAAGTTGCTAAACAATTCAATATTCCTATATCTAAGATTAAAAAAGTTGTAAAAGATTTCAAGGGGGTAGAAGGAAGATTAGAACTTTTAAAAAATTATAAAGGTATTAATATTTATAATGACAATAACGCAACAACACCAGAGGCAACTATTTCAGGTATTGAAGCATTAAAAAATAATAAAAGAAATATTATTTTATTATCTGGTGGAGCAACAAAAAATCTTCCATTGGATAATTTTGTAAAAACTGTAAATAAATATTGTAAATCTATTGTTATGATTCCAGGCACTGGAACAAATGATTTGATTAATAATTATAAATTAAAAATTTCATTCGAAGTTGGAAGTGATTTGAATGACATAGTAAAAAAAGCATTAGAAAAATCCAAGAAGGGAGATACAATTCTATTTTCTCCAGCTTTTGCTTCTTTTGGAATGTTTAATAATGAATATGAAAGAAATGACTTATTTATGAAAATAATTAAGAAATTAAAGTAATATGAAAGATTTAGAAATAGGAGCAATATATAAACACTATAAAGGACACGAATATGAAGTTGTTGGATTAGCTCGCCACAGTGAGACTCTAGAAGAAATGGTTGTATACAAAGCTTTGTATGATAGTCCAGATTTTGGAGAGAATTCTCTATGGGTCCGTCCATTAAAAATGTTTTTAGAAAATATTACAGTTGATGGTGTAGAATTAGAGAGATTTAAAAAGGTTAACTAAAATAATATTATGGATTTAGATTTAAATAAAATTAAAAATGTTCATTTTATTGGTATCGGTGGAATAGGTATTTCTGCTATTGCTCGTATGATGATTCATGATGGAAAGACTGTAACAGGACAAGATATGCAGGATGGGGAAGTTGTAAGCGAACTCCGTAAGACTGGTATTGATATTAAGATGGGTCAATCATATGAAAATATTCCTAATGATACTGATTTGATTGTTTATACTATTGCTATTGATAACTATGATCCAGAACTCGCAAAAAAAATAAAAGAACAAACAAAAATTCCTGTAAGGTCATATCCTCAAATGCTTGATATTGTAAGTCGTGATAAATACACGATAGCAGTTTCAGGTACTCATGGTAAAACGACAACTACAGCAATGGTTGCGCAGATTTTAAGAGATAATGGTGATGATCCGACGGTGATTGTCGGTAGTTTACTTGTTGGAGAAAAATCTAATTTCATATCAGGTAAAAGTAAATATTTTATAGTAGAGGCTTGTGAGTATCGTCGCTCATTTTTAAATATAAATCCAAAAGTTTTAGTAATAACAAATATAGATGAAGATCACTTGGATTATTATAAAGATATAGAAGATATTAAAAGTGCATTTAGAGAGATGGCTATGCGAGTACCTAGTGATGGTTATGTGATTTGTAATCCAGATGATAAAAATATTGCTGATGTAATAAAAGATATAAATGCAGAAGTTATAAATTATAATAATTTTTTTGATATTAATTTAAAATTAAAAATTCCAGGATTACACAACAAGAAAGATGCTGCGGCGGCTATCGCCGCCGCAAGTATTCTCGGAATATCCAAAGAAATATCCGAAAAATATGTTTGCAATTTTCCTGGTACATGGAGAAGATTTGAATTTAAAGGAAAGTTAAAAAATGGAACATTGGTTTATGATGATTATGCTCATCACCCAACTGAAATAATGGCAACTCTCGAAGGGTTTAGAGAATTATATTCCAAAGAAGAAGGTTGGAAGATTACAGTAGTTTTTCAGCCACATTTGTTTAGTCGTACAAAGTTATTGTTGAATGATTTTGCTCAAAGTTTTAAAAATATAGACAGTGTAATACTTCTTCCTATTTATTATGCTCGTGAAGAAGATGACGGAACTATATCATCATCTATTCTATCTAATGAAATAAATAAATATACAAATAACTCACAAGCTTTTTCTAGTTTTGAAGAAGTAGATAATTATTTAGCTAGTCTTGTTAAAGATATGGGGAATAAGGATATTATTGTAACTATGGGAGCTGGAGAAGCTTTTAAAATAGGGGATAAAATATTGAATTCATAGACATTGTTTTTGTGGTATAATAAAAACATGGAAAACAACAACAAAGCTATTTTGTGGCTTAATACAAAATTTATATTAGGGTTAGCTATTATTATAAGTACAATAATCGGTGCTTACTGCTTTTATCAGGTTCGTTCTTTTGATAACACTTTAACTGTTACAGGAAGTTCTTCAAAACTAGTAACTTCTGACCATGTAAAATGGGTTGGAGTTATAACTCGTGTTGTTAAAATAAGTACACTAAAAGCTGGCTATGCTGATATGGCAAGTGATCTTGCTAATGTTTCAGATTTTCTAAAAAGTAAAAATATTCCTGCTGAGCAAATAGTAGTTTCTCCTATTCTTATGGATCAAAACTATGATCAAAATCAAGGAGCAGAAAAAAGTTACACACTAAGACAAACAATTGATGTTAATTCTGCTGATGTAAATAGTATTAGTGATATAGCAAAAAATATTCAACCACTAATAGCAAAGGGTGTAGTCTTCGCAACTCAATCACTAGAATATACTTATACAAAGCTACCAGAAGAGCGTGTAAATATGCTTGCTGCTGCAGTTTCTGATGCTAAGGCTCGTGCTTCAAAACTTGCTGAATCATCTGGTAAGTCAGTTGGACAATTAAAGAGTGCTTCATCTGGAGTTGTTCAAGTTATGTCTGCTAATTCTCTTGATATTTCTGATTATGGATCTTATGACACATCTAAAATTGAGAAAAATATAATGTTGACTGTTAAGGCTTCATTTACACTTAAGTAATTCTTTCTAACTGAATGAAAAAATACTTATTTATCTTTATATTATTTTATATATCTTTTGCTTCCTTTGTTTATGCAGAAGTTCCTGCAACAACTGGTTTTATACCAGGGCAGATTTGGTATTCAAAGGAACCACTAGTTGAAGGTGATAAGGTTTCAATATATACAGCTATTTGGAATGGTGACAGTGATTCACTTTCTGCAAGAGTAACTTTCTATGATAAGAATGTCATACTTGGAACTCGTGATATTATAGTTCCGTCTGGAACAATAAAAGAAGCAAATGTTTCCTGGCAGGTAACTGCAGGAGATCATTCTATTTCTGCAAAAATCGTATCTTCTAGTTTAACTGCAAATAATAAAAAAGAGTCAGTTGTTCTCGACCGTAGTTCTACTTCAGAAGACCATAAATTTATATCTGTAGTTTTAAAAAATTCAGATGGAACAAAAGCTTCTGGGTCTGATATTGTAAATAGTCAGATTGATACTGTGAGCTCTACTGTAAATAGTGTAATACCAGAATCTGTAAGTGCTCCTGTTTCAAAAGGACTAGGAAGTCTTGATACTTTTCGAGATGATACTTATACAAAAATAAATTCTTCTTTATCTGATACAAAAAAGGTTATTGATTCATTAAATAATACAAATACTTCTTCTGTAAAAGATGCTACTGTAAAAAATACAACTAAAGCAAAAACATTACCTGTCGTAGAGGAAAAGAAAAGTGATCCACTCGGTCAAATAGATAAGCCAATCGCTTATGTTAAATTATTTTTCTTGTCTGTTTTGTCTTTTGTTTTTGGATATAAAATAGTTTTTTATGGATTAATTTCTGTAGCTCTTTTTATTCTTATTCGCTTTTTGTATCGTAAAATAAAAAATAGATAGGTATATTTGTCAATTAGTATACTTTGGGTTTATAATGTCTGTATTATGGTCATAAAACGGATTATTTTTGATATATTACTATTCCTCTCAGTATTCATATTCCCTTGGTATATAACAATAATCCTTTCTTTTATTGGTATTTTTGCCTTTAAAAACTTTTATGAGTTTATAGTATCTCTAAGTATGATGTATTCTATCTATCTAATCTTTGGTAATAAGATAACACCATTTGTGTTCTCTCTAATCATTAGTATTATTTATATGGGTATTCAGGTCTTGCGTCGTTATATTATCTTATACAAAAATGAAATTTCATATTAATCACAAAAAAATAAAAAGAAATATTGATCCAGACGAAATATTTCTTGATTCAAAAAATTTACCCCATTTCAATACTCAACAATTTGAGGGGCGTTTAGAGAAACCAATACCAAAGCGTTCTATATTTATACTTGGAATTTTTTTCTTTGTGATAGCATCTTTGTTTATGGGTAAAATGGTGTCTCTTCAGATTATAAAAGGAGAAGCCTATTTTAAGAAAAGTGAAAACAATACTTTAATGAAGCAACCTATTATTGCGCTTCGAGGTTTAATCTATGATCGCAATAATGTAATGCTTGCCTGGAATTCTTGGACCAAAGAAGATGTAAATAAAACTTCTGTACCACAGAGATCATATGTAACTCCTGGATTGGGATTGTTGCTAGGTTATGTGAGTTCACCTGCAAAAGACTCAGCTGGAAATTATTGGCAAGATACATTTATAGGTAAGGATGGAATTGAAAAATATTATAATACAAAACTAACTGGTACAAATGGTGTTCGCATAACAGAGACAGATGTGTCTGGTGCTGTTCAATCAGAAAATACAGTTACTCTTCCAACAGCAGGAGAAGATGTAAAACTTTCTATTGATTCTAGGATTCAAAAAAAGATGTATGAATCCATATCATCAATGGCAAACAAAGTATCTTTCTCTGGTGGAGCTGGAGCCTTGATGGATATAAAGACAGGGGAATTGTTGGCATTAACAAGTTACCCAGAATACAATTCAAATACTATATCACTAGGTACTGACAAGAAAACTATTAGTGGTTATTTCTCTGATAGTAGAAAAGTATTTTTAAATAGAGCATTGTCTGGATTATATTCTCCTGGTTCTATTGTTAAACCTTTTATTGGTTACGGAGCTCTCGCTGAAAATGTTATTAGTCCATCAAAGCAAATACTTGCAAATGGTTCTATTTCAATTCCGAATCCATATTTCCCAGAAAAGAAAAGTGTATTTAAAGACCATGGAATTTTCGGTTACGTAGATATTGCAAAAGCGATAGCTATATCTTCTGACGTTTATTTCTATGAAATAGGTGGAGGATTCCAAGATCAAAAAGGTTTAGGAATCGTAAACATAGATAAATATGTTCATATGTTTGGAATATCAGATAAGACTGGTATTGATTTAGGTGGAGAAAAATCAGGAGTAATACCAACACCAGAATGGAAAGCAAAAACTTTCAAAGGGGATGCTTGGAGAGTTGGAGATACTTACAACACTTCTATTGGTCAGTATGGTTTTCAGGTAACACCGATTCAAATGGTGAGAGCTGTTGCAGGTATTGCAAGTATGGGAACAATTCCAACACCACATCTTAGCTTGGGTGATGCTTCTTATGAATCAAAAATTACAACACTAGATATTGATAAAGATAAAATGAAAGTTATACAAAGTGGTATGCGTCGTGCTGTAACAGAAGGAACAGCTCAAGCCCTAAATCTTTCTATTGTAAAAGTAGCAGCAAAGTCAGGTACTGCTCAGGTTGGATTAGGAAATACAAATACTAACTCTTGGATTGTTGGATTCTTCCCATATGAAAATCCTAGATATGCTTTTGCTGTACTTATGGAGCGTGGTCCTAAAGCAGCGAGTGGTAATGCCACTCAAGTTATGAGTGAAGTTGTTGATTATATGGGGTTGTCTACTCCTGAGTATTTTAAATAGTATTTCCGGACGTTGGACGTCCGGAAGATGTGTATTTTAAGGCTGATTTTATGGGTCAAAAATCATTGACTTTTTTAGTATAAACGGCTATAATCATAGCTCTTATGGAAGAAATAAATTATATAACTGAAGAAAAAAAACAACTATTACTAGCTGAACTTGATAACCTTAAAAACATTAAACGTAAGGAGATTATGGAGTCTCTTAATGCTGCAAAAGCACTTGGGGATCTTTCTGAAAATGCTGAATACCACCAAGCTCGTGAAGACCAAGGTAAGACAGAAGACCGTATCAATCAGATTGAATACATGCTTCAATCAGCTGTAGTTATTAAAAAGCATTCAAGTACACATGTTGAAATAGGAACAACTGTTATTGTTCGTAAGGATGGCTTAAAAGAAAATGTTACTTACAGTATCGTTGGGGCTGAAGAGGCAGATATGACACACAATAAAATTTCAAATAAATCTCCACTCGGACAAGCACTTTTTGGAAAGAAAAAAGGGGACACTGTATCTATTACAACACCCAAAGGACTAGCCAAATATACCCTCATTGATATACAATAGAGGAATATGGCATCAATTGAAGAATTACGCGATACGCGAATTAAAAAAATCGAATTATTAAAAGAAGCGGGTATGAATCCGTATCCTGTTTCTGTACCTCGTGATTACACTATCAGTGAAATTAAAAGTAGATTTGAAGAATTAACAGAATCATCAGAGAAAGAATATATTTCTACTGTTGGCAGAGTTATGATTGTGAGAGGCCAAGGAGCTATTTTATTTGTGGTCCTTCAATCTGGAACAGAAAGATTACAAGCTGTTCTTAAAAAAGATGAACTTAAAGAAGAAGTTTTTGATCTATTTACATCCACAGTAGATAACGGTGACTTTATCGGAGTGAAGGGTTCACTCTTTGTTACAAATCGTGGAGAACAAAGTCTTCTTATAAAAGATTGGTATATGGCTACTAAGTCTCTTCTTCCATTACCAGATAAATGGCATGGATTACAAGATGTAGAAGAAACATACCGCAAAAGATATCTTGATATTCTGATGGATAAAGAAGTTTATGATCGCTTTGTTACTCGTTCAAAGGTTATTCGTGCTGTGAGAGAATTTTTTGATAAAAAAGATTTCTTAGAAATTGAAACTCCTATTCTCCAAAACCAAGCAGGTGGTGCTATGGCAAAGGTATTTGAAACTCATCACAATGATTACGATATGCCTATGGTACTTCGTATTGCTCTTGAGCTAGATCACAAGAAGCTTATGGTTGGTGGATATGAAAGAGTTTATGAAATAGGTAAGAACTTTAGAAATGAAGGCTCTGATCCTACACATATCCAAGAGTTCACAATGATAGAGTGGTATGCTGCATATCAGACACTAGATACAAATATAAGATGGACAGAAGAATTACTTAAATCTATTGCAATAAATGTAGTAGGTAAAAATACTTTTACAGTTTATGACAAAGATGGTAGTAGTAATGAAGTTAACTTTGATGGAGTATGGCCAAGAATTTCTTTTGTTGATTTATTAAAAGAAAATGCAAATATTGATATTACAACTATTACAATAGACGAAGCTCGCAAGGAAGCTATCAAATGGGGGATGAAAGAAGAAGAAACTAAAAAAGTTGGAAGAGGTAATCTTCTTGATTATATTTATAAAAAATCTTCTCGTAATAAAATAATAAATCCAACATTCATCACAAACTTCCCTGGAGATTTAAAACCTCTAGCTCAACAAAACAGTGATGGTACTGCACAAGTTGCTCAGCTAATAATCGCTGGCTCTGAGATTACCAATCAGTACGCTGAATTAGTAGATCCTATAAAACAAAGAGACCTACTAGTATCTCAGTCAAAAGCAAAAGAAAATGGAGATGATGAAGCGATGGATATAGATGAACAATTCCTAACTGCTATGGAGCACGGAATGCCACCTATGACAGGATTCGGAATGGGTATCGACAGACTAGTCGCAATCCTAACTGAACAAAAAAATCTTCGTGATGTTATCTTTTTCCCAGTAATGAAACCAAGAGAATAAAATATCAAAATAAAAAGCAGAAATTCTATAAATAGAATTTCTGCTTTTTTGATATTTATAATCTTTGTAGATTATTAAAAGCAATAGCATTGATAAGAATATTTTTACATTTTTGATTATGTGTATTTGTACCAGAAATTTTATTTAGTCTAACGATGTTTGTATCTCCTAACATCAAAGACATTTCCAGTAAACCATAATCAAAAAAACATTCTGTCAAAGAAGACTTTCTTCTTGAGCGATTGTTGTTATTTTCCATCTTGGATTTATTTGAAGGTTAGTTTATATACATCATATATTAATAATATATTTTGTCTATTTTGGTCCAAAAGGTTATCCACAGTTAAAGTGGGGTATTGTGTTTGTATTGTGGGACAAAGTGGTTTATAATATAATCAAGTGGGATGAAGTGGGTTAAAGCATTTTTTAATAAATTTGTTTTAAAAATATTAATAATCATTCCGCTTTTATAATTTATGTTAATTGGAGAATATACACATACATTGGATGACAAAAATAGAATGTCACTACCCGTAAAATTCCGAAAGGAGATGGGGAAGAGTGTTGTTGTTGCTCCAGGTCTAGATAATTGTCTTTCAATCTTCACTACAAAAGAGTGGCAAAAGGTTTCTGATAAGTTATCAGACTCATCAATGTTAACAAGTGACAATAGAAGTTTCTCGAGATTTATGTTTGGTCAAGCTGTGATAGTAGATGTTGATACTAATGGCCGAATACTAATCCCGGAAAATTTAAAAAATCGTTCAGGCCTTTCAAATAAGGTTGTTGTTATTGGCGTACAAAACAGAGCAGAAATTTGGAATGAAAAAGCTTGGAACGATTATAAGAAAATAGTTGAAACACAGGCTGATGCCCTCGCTGATAAATTAGGGCAAATAGGTGTTCTTTAAAATATGATACATATTTCCGTATTAAAAGATGAATCAATTGATGGATTAAATATCCAGGAAGGTGATGTTATCGTTGATGGTACTTTGGGTGGTGGTGGTCATACTTTTGAAATTATCAAAAGATTTGGATCAAAGGTTAAGATTATCGGTCTTGATTTTGATGCTGATGCTATCACACGAGCAAAGGAACGCATAGGTGATACTCCTTGTGATGTTGTATTTAAAACAGTTGGTTTTCAGGATATGGATATTGTATTGGATGAAATAGGTATTAAAAATGTTGATCGTATCCTTCTTGATCTTGGTTTAAGTTCATTTCAGTTGGAAGTAGCAGGTAGGGGATTCTCTTTTATGAAAGATGAGCCACTACTTATGACTATGAAGAAAAATCCTACCGAAGAAGACTTAACTGCAAAAGAGATAGTGAATACTTGGGACGAAGAGAATATAGCAGATATTATTTATGGCTTTGGAGAAGAAAAATATTCTAGAAAAATAGCCCATGCAATAGTGTTGGCCAGAAAGGAAAAGGAAATAGAGACAACATTTGATTTAGTAAAAATTATAGATGATGCTTGTGGAAAATATTACAGAAGAATGAAGATTCACCCAGCAACGAGAACATTCCAAGCACTCCGTATAGCTACAAATAGTGAGCTTACAAATTTACAGGAAGTTATAAAGAAAGGTTTCAGTAGATTATCAAAAAACGGAAGAATAGCAATCATTACATTTCACAGCTTAGAAGACAGAATCGTAAAGAGAGCATTCGTTAGCTTAAAAGAAGAAGGAGTCGCAAATATTATTACAAAGAAACCAATCGTGCCTAAGGATGAAGAGTCGAAATCAAATCCAAGAGCTCGCAGTGCAAAATTAAGATTAATAGAAAAAATATAAATATAAAATTATGAGCAAAGCAAAAGAAATAACAACAAATATAGTAGGTAACAGTTATATACAACGAGTTCTATTTCGTGTATTAGTTGTATCACTTATTGTTTTGTCTGTTGCTTATGCTTATCTTATTGGTTCTATTACATTCAATGTTCTTGCTCGTAAAACTCTAGAAGGTACAGTGAGAAATCTTTCAAGTAATATAAGTAATCTTGAACTTACATATCTAGGTAGTGCAAATAAAATAAATAAAGATCTTGCCTTTTCAAAAGGTTTTGTCGATGTAAACAATAATATTTTTGCTACTCGAAATACTACTCGTGTGGCTATACGCTAATGAACCTTTCGTCATTTCAAACACGAATAAGGATTATTTCCATATTTGTTGTTGTTTTTGCGTTGGCGCTTCTCACAAAACTTTTCTTTGTTCAAGTTATTCATAAAAATCTATATACAGAAAAAGCTGATAAACAATATGCCACTCCAGCTGGAGATGTTTTTGATAGAGGCTCAATATTTTTCTCTAAGAAGGATGGGTCACTAGTTGCAGCAGGGTCAGTCTCTACTGGTTTTAAGGTATCTATCAAAGCAAAAGATATAACAGACCCAGAGGCTATGTTTACAGCACTAAGTCCATATATGGAAATGGACCATGATACTTTTATTTCAAAAACATCAAAGAAAAATGACCCATATGAAGAAGTCGCAGTTCACTTAACAAAAGAACAAGCAGACGAAATAGATAAACTAAAACTACCTGGAGTTTCTATATTTAAAGACAACTGGAGATTCTATCCAGGAGGATCTCTTGCTTCACATACGCTTGGCTTTTTGGCATTCAAGGGAGATGACAGAGTTGGTCAGTATGGATTGGAGAGATACTACAATACAACTTTATCTAAACCAAAAGATGTATCATATGTAAACTTTTTTGCTGAAGTATTTTCAAATATTAGAGAAAGTATTGCAAATCAAAATGAAAATAATCAGGGTGATATTATTACTACTATTGAACCTTCAACTCAGCACACACTAGAAGCAGAATTAAAATCTACACTAGAGAAATGGCATGCAGATGCTGCTGGTGGTGTGATTATAAATCCACAAACAGGAGAGATCTATGCTATGACTGGATTACCAGATTTTGACTTGAATGATTTTGGTGATGTATCTAGTCCTAGTGTCTATCGTAATCCTATTGTTGAAAATGTTTTTGAATTTGGATCAGTTATCAAGCCTCTTGTTATGGCAGGAGCACTTGATGCAGGTGTTGTAACTCCAGAGACAACTTATCTCGATAAAGGCTCTGTGACTGTAAATAAAAAAGTAATAAGCAACTTCGACAAAAAGGGTCGTGGTGTTGCATCTATGCAAACAGTTCTCGACCAATCACTAAACACAGGAATGGTCTTTGTGGAAAGTAAACTCGGTCATGATAAATTTAGATCATATATGAAGTCATATGGTATTGGAGAAAAAACTGGTATTGATGTACCAAACGAAACTTCTGGTTTAATTAAAAACTTGGAGAGTCCTAGAGATATTGAGTATGCCAATGCTTCCTTTGGTCAGGGTATAGCTCTGACACCTATCGAAGCGGTTCGTGCATTCTCATCTATCGCAAATGGGGGAAATCTAATAACTCCACACTTGGTCAAACAAATAGCTTATGAGAATGGAACAACTAAGAGTATAGATACTCAAATCACTCGTTCTGGTATAATTAAGAAAGAGTCATCAGAAACTATTACTCGTATGCTAGTGCATGTTTTTGAAGGCTATGACAGTGGAGTTCACAAATTTGAGCATTATAGTGTCGCCACAAAAACAGGTACTGCACAAGTGGCAATGGAGAATGGAAAGGGGTATTATACAGACCGTCATATGCACTCATTCTTTGGATATTTCCCAGCTTATGACCCTAAATTCCTAGTATTCATCTTTCTTAAAAATCCTAAAGAAGTGAAGTATGCTTCACAGACATTGATTCCACCGTTTATGAATATCACGAAGTTTTTATTAAATTATTATAATGTTCCACCAGATAGATAATATGAAAAAAATATTTAAAAAAATCATAGTTAAAATAATAACTTGGCAAGCAAGATTAGTCTTGGCTCGCTATCATCCAAAGATTATTGCAATTACTGGCTCTGTAGGTAAGACTTCTACAAAGGATGCTATTTTTACAGTATTATCAAAATTTAAATCTGTAAGAAAAAGTGAGAAAAGTTTCAATAGTGAGATTGGACTACCACTTACAATACTCGGATTACCAAATGGTTGGGATAATCCTGTTATATGGTTAGAGAATATTATTCGTGGTTTTAAAATAATAATTTTCAAAGGTTCATATCCAGAATATTTAGTTCTAGAAGTAGGAGTAGGTAAGCCTGGTGATATAAAGAAAAATGTAGCCCCTTGGCTTGCTCCTGATATGGTTGTCATAACTCGTTTCCCTGATAAACCAGTTCATGTAGAATTCTTTGGATCTGCAGAAAAAATAATAGAAGAAAAAAGTGCTCTTGCTTATGCACTTAAAAAAGATGGATTACTTATACTAAACAGAGATGATGAAAAAGTATATGCACTTCATGGAAAGGTTGACCGAAAAACAATTTCTTATGGAATAGAAGAAGATGCTACTTATCATGCAACTTACCCAACACATCAAAGTATTTTAGAAGACGATATAACAGTTCCAAATGGTATTAGTTTCAAACTTGTATATAACGGAAATACTTATCCAGTATTACTTCCTCATATTGTAGGAATGCACTATGTCGGATCTGCTCTCGCAGCACTCGCTGTTGCAAGTGAAGTTGGCTGTGATATTTTAAAATCAATAAATATAATCAGTGAATATGTGACACCACCAGGAAGACTATCTCTGATAGAAGGTATAAATAATTCTCTACTTATCGATGATACTTACAATGCATCTCCTGTAGCAACAGAAGCTGCAATAGAAGTTCTAAAAGAAATAAAAGGTAAAAGAAAAGTTGCTGTATTTGGAGATATGCTTGAGCTTGGAAAATTCACAGAACAAGAACATCGTCTAATAGGGGAGAAGTTCATAGGAGTTGCAGACTTTATAGTCACTGTAGGACTTCGTGCAAAATCAACAGCAGATGAAGCCTTAAAAAAGGGATTCCCAGCAAAGAATCTACGAAGTTTAGATACTGCTATATTAGCGGCAGATTTCCTCAAAACCTTCGTCAAAAAGGGAGATGTCGTTCTGATTAAAGGTTCACAGGGGATACGCTTAGAACGAGCCACAGCGGCTTTAATGGCCCATCCAGAGTTCAAAGACAAGCTTCTATGCCGACAAGAGAAAGAATGGCAGAATAGATAAGCATCCTTGTATTTAATGCTATTTTTTGCTAATTTGTAGTTAGAGTAATTAATTGTATTTCATTATTAATTAGTAATTTTTAATTATTAATTAATTTTGGCCTTATCGTCTAACGGTTAGGACGGATCCTTCTCAAGGATCAAATCAGGGTTCGATTCCCTGTAAGGTCACAAATACTAAAAAATCCTTATAATATAAGGATTTTTTAGTATTTGTGACCTTAAGCAAGCAAACTACTTTGCTTGGGTCAGGAAATCGAAAGACTTTTCGTTCTCTGGTGTTAACCAGAGCGAAAAGTACCTGACGATGTAATCGTCGATAAGCGTACTCGCGATCCCTGTAAGGTCACCCTCAAGAGCTAGTACGAGAAGTATAGAAAAACCTCCTGAATAGGAGGTTTTTCTAATGTTTATATTGAATAAGACAATAAAAGATATGAAAATCAAGAGAAAAATGATAATATAAATATTATCATATTAATAAAATTAATATAGAATTAATTTATGAAGATAGAAGTATCAATCAAAAAAGGATCTCCTGAAATAGAAAGAGGAAATTTGTTAGAAAAATTATCTGCAGAATTATTAAATATTCAAAATTATGAAATAATAAAACAAATGCGGATTACAGGAATGGAAGTGGATTTATTGTGTAAATTTAAACCAAATGATAAAGAAATATATGTAGAATGTAAAGCCTACAATGATAAGAATAATATACAATCGGAAGTAATAAGCTCTTTGTATGGGAATAAAGGATTGAAGGGGTATAAAGAAGCTTGGTTAATTACAACAACAGAATTAGGCAAAGAAGCAAAAGGTTTAGTAAAAGAAATTAACGAGAGTGATCAATCTGATTCTTTTGCTTTTTATACGCCTGATAAGCTTGTTGATGCATTGGTTGATTCACAAAAAATAAAAAGTGAGTTAGTAATTAATGATAAACTTCTATCATTAATTAGTGATGGAAATAGAATCGGTACTGATTCAATTTTTCTAGTAACCCCATACGGTAATTTTTGGGTAAAAAAATATTTAAATGGGGGTGTTCCATCTGGGGTTATATTTTTTCATGCAGAATCAGGTGATCTTGTATTGGAAAAAGCTTTAATTGATAATATTTCAGAATTAAATACTTCAATCAAGGATTTAGATTTTAATATTATATTTGCAATTAGAGATAAAAATGGTGAGATTATTCCTCAAAAAATATCAATTGATAATATTAAATTAAATATAGATTATATTAATAAGATAAACGATATCGGTTTTAAAATAACACATCCTAATAAAGGATATTTATCATTAGACGATATTTTTATATATCCAGCTATAGAAAAATATAATGAGGATGATTCAAATTATATTTCAAGTGAAAAAATATTAATTGATAGAGATGAGCACAGAAAATGTTTAATATTTGGAGATGATATATCTGGTAAAACATCATTAGCTTACACATTACAAAGAAAACTAAATAACAATAATGTAGTTTTATACATTAATTCTAGTGAAATAAAAAGTTCAGATGAACCTAAGTTTAATAACTTATTAATTAGAAAATTTGAGGAACAGTATGATAATAATACAACTTATGTTGATTTCTTTAAAAATTTATTGATAAAAGAAAAAGAAAATATTGTATTGATAATTGACGATTATGATCTTGTAAATATTAAAAAATATGATTCTCAAATTGCTTTTTTGAAATATATAAATGATTCTTTCAAGAATGTAATTATTTTTGTTAACAAAAGAGTTGAAATTGAATTAACAGCAAGAAGTGAATCTATAGAGATATTAAATAATTTTAATATCTTTAGATTAAAACAGCTTGGATATCTTTTAAGAGATAATCTGATTGATAAATGGATAAAACTTGATGATAATGATGATTTGTCTGAATCAGAGTATATTGAGAAAAAAGACAATATTACCAAAATTATAAATGTAACAGTGGGTTCAAGTTTTATCCCAACATACCCTGTCTACATCCTAACAATGCTTCAATTTGTAGATGATGCTAGTAAATTAAAAATTCAAGGAAGTTCTTACGCAGAACTTTATGGTTATTTAGTTAACAAAGCACTTTTTAATGTTAATACAAAACCAGAGGAACTTGATTTATTACATACATATTTATCAAAACTAGCTTTTCATCTATTTAAAAATAGAAAAAGGGTCTTATCTGATGATGAAATAAAAGATTTTTATAATGAATATTCTAAAGATATGGATATTGATAAGAAGTTTGATAATATACACATGCTACTGCTTAAATCTAAAATTTTAAAACTAGATGACGGTGTTTATCAATTTAATCATAATTATTCCTATTATTTTTTTACAGCAAAATACTTAGCAGATAATATAAATCAAGAAAATATAATTTTAGAAATAGATAATATTATTGATAAATTATATACAAATGAATTTGCTAATATTATTTTATTCTTAATTCATCACTCAAAAGATTCACACATTATAAATAAGATACTAGAACAGGGTAAAAAAATATTTATTAATGATGACATATATTCAATCCTTCCAGAACAAACAAAAAAGATAAATGGCTTAATTGAGGAAGAAATAAAATTATCATTAGATGACAGAAAACCAGATGATTATAGAAAGAAAGAATTAGAAGAAAAGGATAATATAAATTCCAAGAAGTCAAAAGAGAAGAAAGAAACAAAAGAAGAGTTTAAAGATGAGAGATATAATTTATTTGAAAATTTAAATTTATCTTTTAAATTAATTGAAATTCAAGGACAAATCTTAAAAAATTATTTTGGTTCTTTAAATAGTGAACAAAAACAAGAGATATTATCTTCTATATATAACCTTGGATTAAGAAGCCTCGGTGCACTATTAAAAGACTTTGAGAGTTTTCAAGAAGCCCTGACAAAGGAGATAAAAGATAGAATCACTGAAAAGAAGATGTATTCTGAAGGTGATATTGTAAATATTATAAATAAAATGTTATTTACCTTTAGCGGTGGAATAACAATGACTTTTATAAAAAAAATTAGTGACAGTATCGCTTCCAAAGATTTATTTTTGCCGATTGATAAAATAGATAAGAAATACAATACCCCTGCTTCAAAATTAATAGAAACATCAGTAAAACTAAATTTTCCTGGAGAATTAAATAAAAAAGATATTTTAGAATTAAACCAAGAATATAAAGATAATTATTTAGCTAAAACAATACTAAAATTATTAACAATTGAACATTTATATAAATTTACTGTCAATTATTCTGAAAAACAGAGTTTGTGTGATAGTTTAAATATTGATTTTATTCAAGCAACAAATATGCTAGATATTGGTAGAAAAAAATAATAAAAAGTGTTACTTTTATCACTTTTTTGATAAAATAAAACAATGAAATATTTTGCTTATGGTTCAAACATGCTTATTGAACGCTTGCAGGCATCAAAGCGTTGTCCAAGTGCACAATCTCTTGGAATAGTATTAGCTATTGGATATAAAATTATTTTTACTAAAAAAAGTACAGATGAATCAGGTAAGGCAACATTATTAGAAACTAATAATAAATCAGATATTGTTTATGGTGTTCTTTTTGATATTAATGATTCCGAGAGAGAACAACTGAATAAAGCAGAAGGAATTAATGATGGAGGTTATTATGCAGAAGAAAATTTTTCAGTTATGTATAATAATAAATTAATTAATGGAATAACAACATATATTGCACCTAAATATAAGTGTGAGGATAATTTACCTATATACGATTGGTATTTAGCTCTTATTATCGCAGGAGCAAAACAAAACAGTCTTGATAATACATATATTAAAAATATTATAAAAAATAATATTACTAGTGAAGACAAAAAAGAAAATAGAGACTCAAGAATTGAAGCTTTAAAAATTTTGCAAGATACTGGTTATGAAAATATGTTTTTAGAATTAAAATAAATACTAGAAATCACTTTCTTCTGACCTATCCTTTACAGCATAAATAATTCTTTTACCTGATTCTACAGCTTGTCTAATTATAGACTCAAGATATTTGGAGTTAGTTGCATCTGTTCCTATCCATCCACTTACAAGCAGATTTCTAAAGTCTGTATTATTAAATTTCTTATGTGTATTTTCATAAGTGATACCTTTCCCATTACGAGGACCTTTTATAACATTATCATTTTCCAAAACCTTCCAATAATCTAATGGAAAGTACATTCCTTGCATCATTTCTTTACTATTAGGATCAAATTCTAATCTTGAACAAAGTTTCAAGAAAAACGGATTATGGAAAAGCCTAAAGTCATTTACAGACATAGGTTTATTTATTGGTATTTTCCCCAAAATATTATCCATTGCTAAAATTTCTTTTTCTAACTGTTTATTTGGAAGTCGATAAATTGGACCATTAGTACCTCGCTCCATGGCTTTGTATTGCACCATTACAAATGATTTAAAGAATTCATTGTAATAGATTAAATCAACACCCATATCTTCTTCTAGGGGTTTTTTATCTGTCATAAGAACAGTTAATTTAACCGTACCATTATCAAAAACTGTAGACTCAATTGATGATCGACTTATAATCTCAAAGCCCGGCAGATTATTTAAATCATGATGAATCATATCTGTTTCTC
>Ga0302284_1000484_pt1 | contig 18579 bp, 17 predicted proteins | sample III_Fen_E2_1_FD_198760 | JGI IMG/M metagenome (GOLD analysis project Ga0302284, IMG submission 198760) | Peat permafrost microbial communities from Stordalen Mire near Abisko, Sweden - III_Fen_E2_1 | ecosystem: Environmental > Terrestrial > Soil > Wetlands > Permafrost | place: Sweden: Abisko...
AGATGAAGCAATTTTAATTGCAGGTGGTTCTGCTTCTCCATTAAAAGTTACAGAATTTGGGGATATGGCTTTACTTTCAGATACTATTCAAGAACATATTGAAAATGAAGAAGCTTATGTGAAGATTTCTTATAAGGTAGACATAACTTTATTATTAAATAGAGCTATTGGTTACATAAAGGACACTTCTGTAATTCTTTAATAAAATAATGGGACTTCTTTAATTAGGAGTCCTTGTTTTAATAATTTAAATTTGAGGAGAGAAAAATAATGAGTAAAAATACAGTAACATTAATAAGAAAACAATCTGATCCATTTGAGGTTAATTATCCATTTGCATTACCAGAAGGTAAACTAACACACTTTGATTGGGTGGGAACTAAAGGAAGTATTATAAGTAAGAGAGATATACCAATTGAAGTATTCCAATGGTTAAAAGATAGTACAACAACTTTTGCAAATGGACATTTGATAGTTGAGGAAAAAGACAATGAGGATTTAGAAGAAGATGCTAAATATTTAGTAGAAGACGTAGAAGAAAAACAAGCAGAAATTAGAGAAGCTATAAAGACTAAAGATGAAATACAAACAATGTTAACAACAGGAAATCAACAAGTATTAAAGAAAGCATTAAATGAATTAATTAAAGATATTACAGACGAAGATCAAATTAAAGAAGTAAAAAGTTATATATATAGAACTGCAATAGATATCGGTATTGATTCTAGTGCTAAAAGAAAAGTAATCTGTGAATGGTATGGATTATCTAACGTTGAAAATTGTGGTTACATATTCGACGAAGAAACAAAATAAGTAAAGGAAGGTGAGGTATTATTATGGCTGTAACAGATTATGATACTATATGGGAAACCTTTCGAGATATCTCAGGATTAGATGATGAATTATTACCTAGTGACGAAAATGGAATATATATAGAAATTCATAATGCAGTAAGAAAATATAATATCAAAACCGATGATAGTGAAGAAAAGTTAACCTATGTAGATTCAACAGAAACTATAAGTAGGTTGTTAGACGATAATAGATTAGAATTACTTGCATTATTTATTAAACAAAATATATTAGAAAGTAAATTGGAATACTTTGAGCAAATATATCAATACGATTTGAAAGAAGTTAAAAGTAAATTCTTTAAAGATCAAGTTTCTACTAGGCAATCCACTATTGAAAAAGTAGAAAAAGATATACTAGAAAGACTGAGTTATATGGATACTCATGATTTAAACTAATGAAAGATTTTAGTAATTACAAAAAGCATATTGAGATTGATATGAAAAGTTATAGTGGTAAATTTCATTTTAATGAACAACTAAAACAAGAAGGCACTGATATAAAAATAAATAAACAAAGTAGCCAAATGATAGATGGATTGGATACTCCTATTAGAGCAATCGTAAGAAATCATGGTAATGAGTATAATGAATTAAAAGAAGAACGTTCTGTAATGATTGATAAAAAGTATAATTATAAAGTTGGAGATTATATTGAATATTTAGGTGATATAGATAAAGATAATCCATTTTTTAATACTACTAAAATGACAAAGTGTAATTATATTCTAAAATGGATGGATGATGGCATTTTATATCAACAACCTTGCATTATCTATAATAATACTAAATATACAGGTGGAACTAAAGTTCAAAATGGATTTACAGAAGTTGATGCTATGGTTAATATAACTATACAAATGAATGATAATACAAGGAAGATAAACTATGGTAAAAGACTATACACTATGAAAAATGCATGGCAAGTTACGTTGATTGATAATATTACAACTGGAAATGTTTTTTCATGGACACTTGGTAAAGATAGTATAAATACCAATGACGATATAGTTAATGAAATTTGTGATGCATTTTTACATAACTATGCAATTACTTTAAGTTCGAATTCTGAATCAATAGTTGAGACATCTACTTATCAAATAGTTACAAATGTTACTGATAATAATGTAAGTGTACCAAACCCTATAATCACATATACTTCATCAGATGAAACTATTGCTACAGTTAATTTAAATGGCTTAGTTACTGCTTTAAAAATTGGTAATTGTACTATAACTGCAAGTGTGGGTAGTGTTTCAACTAGCCTAGTATTAAATGTTACTGCTAAGACAATAACTCCTGTGATATCTTATGGATATAAATTCAGTCAAGGTGTGAGTATCAAACAGTACGTAACTTCAATTTTGACTTGCACAGAGACTACCGATTCTGTAACAACTCCTTTAAATATTTCATGTAGTTGGGATAGTGTAGGACAATCGTTGATTAGTACTAATAAGATAGTTGTAACAACAAAGAGTTCTTCAAGTATAGGTATTAAAAATGCATTAATTACTTCAAGTATAGTAGCACATTTAACTGTAACTGATATTGATACTGGTGCATTAATTCTTGACAATGTTGCTATAACATTTGTTAATGGATTATAAAACAAATTAATATAATAAGGAATTGATAAAACAGAACTTTTATTGGGTTTTTAAGTTTTGAGAATGTGGCTATAGGCTAGGTGTAGAAAATTAAAATTAATTAAAATGATGGAGGTGATAGTAAATAATTATGAGTTTAGATAGTTTTAAGGTATTTAAAGATTACATAAGAAAAATGGTTCTTGAGGATAGTGAATTACAAAAACTCATTTACTATCCTTACTCAGATGCACTTGATAGAGCTGATTTAGAAAATCCCTACGATATATTTTCAGAAGATACTGCAACAAATAGTAGTAATGGTGTGCATGGAGTCTTATTGTTTAAAAGGCAAGCAGATATTATCATGAACGCAGAAATGCCATTGGTTCTAATATCTTTTGAAACAACAAAGAGAAGTAAATATATATCAAATGTTTATATTATATGTAAAATAATATGCAAAGGAACAAATATTCAAGAATTAAATGATGGTAGTAGTAGGATTTATAGTATTAAAAGAAAAATTAATGATAATCTTGAAACAGCTAATATAAATAATATTGGGGAATTTACTGAGAACTCTTTTCAAGAACTTTCCATTAACAGTGAAAATGATGCCATGTTGTTGATGTATAAAGGGTTCGGAACTAATGCAGAAATATCATCGAATAAAAATTATCAACTTAGAAAGTATGGTAAAACATTATGATTACTGAAATAAATGATTTAGATAATTATTTTATGAGACCACAATTTATTGAAGGTATGGGTAATATATATCCTATTAGTATTTTTGACCATGACGTATTTTCTAAGTTAGCAGGCAAATATATCACACAAGGTATTACTACATTGCATAATTTATATAAGGTTAATAAAAAAACTAACGTGTTAGATTACTTTGTAAGCACATCGTTAAAAATGGATAAGGAAATTGAATATTTAAATAATATAAAACAATATACTCCTATTAATGAAGATGAACAGTCTAAATATAATGAGTTAATGCAATTGCTTAACTTATATAATAGTGGACAGGTAATGACCTATTCAATATATGAATTAGAACAACTATTTTCTTTATTATTTAAAAAACAAGTAATGTTTAAATGTTTAAGTCAAGAAGAATTAAATTATGTTTTTCAAATAGAAAATGATGGTTTATATATTACTAGAGATAATTTTAAAGAATTGCGTGGTATTGTAATGTGGCAAAATCTTCTTTATGAAATGCCTACATCAAAAGATAAACGAATTAATGAAGAAATTCAAAGAACAATTAAATCTCAAACTAAAGATAATAAAGGTGGAGATTTATGTGCAATGTTATCAGTTGTAGGTTCTGAAAGAGGATTATCAGATGAAGAAATATTTAAATATACATATTATAGATTACGATTTGATTATGAAATTATAACTAGAAAAAATTATAATATATTTATGTTTATGTTAAGAAGCCAAGGATGTAATGATGCTAAAATAATAGAACTTAGCGAACAGGTGAACCTTAGATTTAATCCTTATGACATGATAGTTGGTGATTTTAAAGTTAATTCGCTAGATAAAATATTGCAACAAAAATAATAAAGATATTTATTTGGGAAACCAAATTAATAAATAAATTAAATGAAAAAATTAAAAGGAGGAATAATAACAATGAGTAAAATAATAGAAGACTCTTTAATGAAAGACGTTGTTGAATTTAAAATTGGTCGAGTATTTTTATATGACGCTAAGACTAAAATAGAATATGCTACAGCAACGGTAAAAACTTCAGAAATGAATGCAAAAGCAGACCAAATAGAGGTAAAATCAGGTACGGATAACGATATAACATATATTATCGATAAACCTAAAACAGTAGTATTTACAATAGAAGACGTTATTCAAGATCAAAACTTATTTGCATTAAAAATGGGTGATGGTATGAAGGACGCTGACGCTACGGTAGACGGATTTCATATGCCAGAATTATACGCAGTTGAATTATCAGGTGCAGATAAGATTGTAACCTTATCAGAAGAACCAAAATTAGGGGAAGAAGTTACTTTTACTAATCCAATAACAGGAAATCAAATTGATTCTGTAAATGTAACTCAAGATACAGTAAATAAAAAAGTATTTAAAATAGTAGACGCTAGTATTGAAGTAGGAGATAATATTCAAGTTGGTGGATTTAAGTTCATAGGAAAACTTGGAGATAAGTATTTCAATCTAACATCATCTAGTTCAGTGCCAGAATTATTTGCAGTAGTAGAAATTCCATTAGTAAAACCTGATATGAGTGCATTATGCGATAAATTATATATATTGCCTCGTTGTAAACTAAGTGCAACTACTGATTCAAAAAATGAGTCCGATCCAAAAGAAGTAGATGCTAAACATGAATTAACAGTAATGAAACCAGTAGGTGCTAAATACTTAGGAACTGTATATTATAAATTCCCAAATTCAGTTGCAGATCCAACTCCAATTACTGATTTAACAGGCATATCTACTTTAGCTGGTAAAATTGATTTAACATTCACAGCACCAGCAGATGCAGATAATATAGAAGTACAATATAAGTTATCAACAGATTTAAATTGGGTTGAAACAAATATAGGAGGAACTACAGGTGTAAGAGTTGCTACGGCTGTATCTGAAACCGACATTTCTAAAACAATATTAGGATTATCATCGGGTACATATGACGTAAGACTAGTTGTTGACGGTGGATTATATGAAGGAATAAGTAATTCAGTAACTTCAATTGTAGTAGCATAATAAAATTAAAATTAAACAATGAATAAATAGACATCTTTCTAGGTGTCTATCCTTGATTGTTTAAAAACAAATTATAAATAATCAATTTTACAATAATACCTAAATATGGTATTATTGTAATGTAGGATAAATAAGGAAGTCATGAGCCTTATTGAAAAGGAGTATTCCGAACTCCCTTCCTATATTACATATAAATCGGAAAATAAATTCAACGGAGGAATTAGTGATGGAAGAAAGGGAATATCAACAAATTATTGAACAATGGGAACTAGAACATAATGAATTAATTGAAAGTGGAACGTGTAGAAAGATATTTTTAGATGTATTACCTAAATCAAATCACAATGGTGGAAGTATAGATTGGAAAAATAGCAACGACTATAAAGTATATTTTATAGATAAAAATGTTGCAGGTTATGTAATGATAATAAATTATAGAAGTATTGGACAAGAACTACAAATATCTTATCTACAAGATATATATAAAATAAATACAGGAGATTTTACACAATGTAAATTAGGGAATATAGTTGGTACAAAAACAAGTAATTTTAAATATAAAATTGGGCAAATAATAAAAGATAATAAAAGAGATATAACAATAACCGATTATAAAAATGAAAAAGGAAAAAGTAAACTTTATAAATACAAATGCAATACGTGTGGATTTGATTGTGGAGAACATTATTCAATAAGAGATAAGGAATATAAAGATGAATTTTGGATACCAGAACATAATCTACTTAGTCGAGATACAGGTTGTGCTTGTTGTAATAGTACAATTATAGTAAAAGATATAAATAGCATATCTAAAACAAATCCAGAAATGGCGAAGTTCTTTTTAAATATTGAAGATACTTATATTCATAGTGAATGTAGCAATAGAAAAGTATATGTAAAATGTAAAGAATGTGGGAAAATAAAGAAGAAAAAAGTTTCTGTAAATTCTTTTGTTTCAAATGAAAGTATTGGTTGTGAATATTGTGGCGATGGGAAAAGTTACGCTGAAAAATTCATGTTTAATATTTTAACTCAATTAAATATAGAATTTATTCCAGAGTATTCTCCGGATTGGATAGGCAAAAGAAGATATGATTTTTACATTCCATCAATGAATTTAATTATAGAGATGGATGGTGGTTGGCATGAAAATGACAACAAAATGAGTGGACAAAGTTCTAAGGAGTCAAAAGCAATTGATGATTATAAAGAAGAAATGGCTATGTTACATGGAATAAAGAAACCAATTAGGATTAATTGTTATTTTAGAATTAGAAAATATGAAAATATAAAGAATAATATACTAAATAGCGATTTAAATTATTATTTTGATTTAAATAAAGTTGATTTTAAGAAAGCTGATGAACAATCTCATAAGCCAATAGTAAAAGAAGCTTGTGAATTATGGAATAGTGGGATTAGAAGTACAGGGGAAATAGGTAAGATTTTAAAAATATCAAGTTCATGTGCACTTAGTTATTTGAAGAAAGGTAAAAATCTCGATTGGTGCGATTATACTGTAGAAGATAGTGAAAAATTCAAAATAGAACATATTAGAAAAGTCACAAAAAACAATTGTAAACCAGTTGAAATATTTAAAGATAATATAAGTCAAGGAATATTTCCATCAGCACAAGAATTAGATGAAAAAAGTGAAGAATTATTTGGAGCAAAGCTAAACTTTTGTAAAATATCAGCAGTATGCCGAGGTAAAAAGCCACAATATAAAGGATATACTTTTAAATTTGTAGCCTAATAACTTAAACCAAGCAATAGAAAATTAAATAACTAAACACAAAACAACCTAAGGCATCTTATTAATTAAGGTGTCTTTTATTATACCTAAAATGAAATACATTAATAATATAAAGGAAGTGACAATACATGGCAGATTTTAATAGTCTAGAAGCATTCTATTCTCAATTACAAACGAATGTAGGAGAAATATTAAGAGATGAAGCAGAAAAAATAAAAGGAATTATACAAGACTATGTTATAACTGTTATCTATAGTTCATATTCTCCTCAAGTCTACTCTAGAACGTCAGAATTGTTAAATTCGATTATAATTGATTATAAAATAGTAGGAAATGAATATATAGCAGAAATAAAACTTGATCCAAGTGCTATGCAATCTCCTTCAAACTCAGAAAATAAAAATCCTTTACCAATTACAGATATTGCAGAGATGTTTGCAGAAGGTCTAGGGTATAAAAGAGGTGGAAAAGAAATGGATATGATTGGAGATACTTATGAAAATTATGTGGTAACTGGAGATGCAATTAAAGATATTATTAGTATGCTAAAATCAAAAGGATATGATTTTTCATAAAACGATAACAACATAAATTGTTCATTTTAAAGGAATATAATTATTAAAACAAATTAATATAAATATGTATTGACTTTATAAAGCGATGGTATTATAGTATAAATATACCAATTAACAAATTAATATATAAAGTCAATACATAATTTTCAAAGACGTATATTTTAATGGTGATTCCAACACCAAAATTTATTTAGAATACATGCAATGAGTAATTTATGACTAAGGGTAGCTCCCTTAGTCGGATTATTCTAACTAAATAAACAGTAGAAATACGATTAAAGTATATGCAGAAACGCATGTATTAAGAATAAATTAAAATAAAAAGGAGTTGTTTTGAATGGAACAAAACAAAATTATCAAATTATTTACAGAAGGAAAAGTACAAGTAAAGGAGCGAGAATTTACAAAAGTATTAGGTGGATTTTCTGAGTCGAGTCCAATTATTACTGATAGACAAATTGCAGAATTATTAGAATATGCAAAAGGAGCTAGAAGTGTAAGGCAAAGATTGTCCGATAATTTACAACATTTTGAATTTGGAGTTGATATTTTAGATTTAAAATCTAGTGTCCCACAGCAGGACACTACAAAGGAAGCATTGAAAACACTAGGTTATACAGATCAAGCTATTAATTTAGCTAAAAATATTTATGTATTTTCTGAAGCAGGATTTTTATTATTTTTAAAATTTGCAGAAGGAGATAAAGCAGTAGAGTTATATAAAGATTTCATTGAAGATTATTTTAAAATTAAGGCAGAGAACATTGTTATGGAAAAGACTTTACAAGAAAGTAAAGAATCTTTTATAGAAGAAAGAAAATATATATTAGGTAGTGTAATAATGGAATCTGATACTTCTAAGAAATTAGTATTATTAGAAAGAGATAAAAAATTAGAAGAACAAATTAAACAAATAGATATAACTTTAGCAAAAGAACAATTAATGGAACAAGTACAAGATAGTTTAGCTATCGCAGATAGATTTACTAACTCAAATAAGTTATATGACGTAGGTGAATTTAGTAAGATATTAAATATTCCAAAGTTTGGACGTAATAAATTATTTGAATGGATGAGAGATAATAAAATATTAAGAGCAAATAATGAACCTTATCAAAATCAAGTAGACATGAACCATTTTAAGGTTATACCAATAGAAGGAAACAGATTTGCTGATTCAAAAACACTAATAAAATCACAAGGCATTTCTTACATAATTAAAAAGTTGATTAAAGATGGTAAAATACAATCTAAATCTTATGAAGATATTATAAAGAATATAGATGAGAACTTGAAAGTTGCTAATTAAAAATAAATTAATATATAAATAGGAGTAGTGATAAATAATGAATAATCAAAAATGGGATAAAGAATATCCAACACAATATTTAAAAGAAGTTGACTTTTTAACTGAAAAGGGATTTAGATGGGCTTTTGTTAAAACTAATGATTTTGGTGTAAGAATTTATAAGTATACAAAGTCAAAGGAATTGTTTAAAGCATTAAGTGAATTTTATAACTAAATTAAAATGATTAAGACAAGTTAGAGATAGTTTTATAGCTATCTCTTTTTGTTGTGCAAAAATAATTGATTGATAGGAGAAGCGATAAATATGGAGAAAATAAATAAAAAGCAATTAATGGACATTTTAGGTGTTAAAGATCGAGCATTAACCGTTATAGAACAAAGAAATACATTAGAATCAAGACTAGATGAAAAAGGATATAAATTGATTAATAAAACAAAAGAAGGCAGAAGTAATACATATGAAATAGAGAAGATAAATGATAGTAAGAAATTATTAAATGATATCTCAAAAATTATGTTTGGAACTAAAAATGATTACTCTTTTGGTGACTATTTTATGTATAGATTATTTAATATTAATAAACCAATTACAAAAGAAATGTTATCTAAATGGTGTAAAGTTAATAGAAAAACAATAACTAGGTGGGATGAAAAAATGTTAATGAATAATATATTATCAAAAGATGGTTATTTTTATATTGCTATGGAATTTGATAATGATAAGAAACCTACATACAGAATAACATGCAAAGAAGAATATTCTTCTTATATTAAATGTAGTAGATTCGCAAATAAGAAACAGGAAATAGCACAAAAATATAAAAAAGATGAAATTGATTATGATACTATGCAAATGCTAATGGATAGTGTTACTGCATATGCTCAAACTATTGAAGATAAATTCGTATATAGAGTTAGTAAGTTTCAATTGCAAAAGGAAAATCAACTATTTAAAGATATTTATAAATTAATTACTGATACATATGAATCTAAGAAGTTTAATGAATATTATATTGATTGGCTTGAAAGTGTTAAAGAAAATTAATACATGCACATTATGCCTCGTATTAATATAACTAGTAAGGTCTATAATGTGCATATATAAAATAAATTAAGAAAAATCATACTTGGATTGTGAGGTACGAACAAGACAAAATTGAGTCCCTTTAGGGACGCCTTAAGGCAGGGCGTATAGATATTAAACATCATTTAGTGAATATATAAGTCTTGTAGCTAACGCTACGCTTTCTTCCACCTAACGGTGTCAGATAAATTTATTTTCTAACTCCGTAAACTTTACCTTTTTTAAAATATAAAGGTGAAAATTATAAATAATTTCAACAAAATATGTAAGACTAGAATTAACTTCTAGTCTTTTTGTTTATCTTCACTATTAAGGAATTCAGCAGTGTCTTTTAATTTTTCTAATTCATTATCTGTTAGTTTGCCAAGTCCACCATTTTCATAAATGTGTTGTATATCATCTAAAAATTTTATAAATCGTGCATTATCTTTGTCTGAATAGTGTTTTAGAAAACGATGAAAGGCGTCATAAAATTTTTCAACTTTTAAATTAGTTGTAAAATAATCATATCCTTTGTATTTTTCAAAAATTTGTATTACAGATGGTTCAAAATTCAAATTTGTAAAAAGTCCGTCTAATAAATTATCAATAAAGTTTGAAATTAGTTTATCAAGTTCTAATTCAGAATCGAATCTTTTGTGATACTCTGATGAAATTTTTCTAACTTCTTCGATTTCATCAGGACTCATTCCCTCCATAGGGTCTTCGAACTTATTTGGTTCAAGGTATGTTATAATTCTTTCTTGCATTGTATTTAAGTCTACACCTTTTGTAACTACTAAATTTTGTGGAACAGGTATATTTTTTATTGATTGTTCAATTACACTAGATGGATATTTTATTGGGAAATTATAGTTAGTTTCAAATAAAGATTCAAAAGAAACTCTAAAGAAACTGCACAGAGCATCAATATGATTTTTTGGAAGACTTTCAAAAGTGTCGTTGCAATATCTCCCTATTGTATTCCTATTAATTCCTGTTCCCTCTGATAATTCTTTTTGAGTAATATTATAAAAGGTCATATATGTGTTTAATCTTGATTTCATATTACATTCACCTCTTAATTAATTATATACTATATCAAGAAATGTTTCAATAATGATATTTAGAAGTTTAAATAAAAAACATAAAAGTTTTTAAAAAGGTATTGCAATGTTTCTAAAGTGGTATTATAATGAACATATGGTAAACAAAACAAACATTACCAAATAAAAATAAGGCGATAACTAAATAAGCTACCACCAAAATACCTCGCAAGTATTATTGTAGCATAGTTATTCCTGAAAAATCAAGGGAGATGTGTTAAATGGGACAAGTATTAACAACTGAAAATGTAATGGAAATGAATTGTACAAAGGAGTTATTTATTCAATATGGTCGTTTTTGTGAAAGACATGGGATTAAAAATTATAGTGATATAAATAATTATGAAGATTATTTAAATTGTAATGCAACTAATTGGGAGAAATATATTGATCTAAATAAACAAGGTAAGAAGTGTTATATAAAAATTATTATCAAACAACAAATAATTAATTTTATTGAAAAACTAATTTCTAATGAATATAAGGTGATTTTAATAGATGGTAAAAGTCCAATTCTAATAGATGATGATTTAGAATATTATTTATACGAGTTATTAGATGATATATTGTATATAACAAGACAAGGTGACGAATTGAAGGTCATACATAATGATAAAACTAAAATAAAATTAACAGGCTATAAAGATATGAGTGGTGTAGAAATTTTTGCTAGACAATATCTTGATACTTGTCAGTATGGGGATTTAATTGTAAAGGACTCATTAGAACAAGTTGAATTTAGAGATGATAATTTTAGGCATACAAAGGATCTTTACAATAGATGCAAGGATATAACTAATATAAGAACAGTTTCAGAAGATAATGAACATTATAGCATGAATTGGGATTGTATTATCGTTGGATATAGAAAAGATAATAATTATATAGAACAAATTTGGCAAAGATGCTAAATAAACAATTAAAATTAAATATTGCAAGAAGTATAAACTATGGTATACTGGATATAATAATAGAAAAAGGACGAATTGCAGTTCGCCCATAGATTCTAAGTCTTATGCTCTTGCGTTAGGTTTCCGTGTTCTACTTCAGAAAACCTAAAATGAGAGCTATTATTATGTCTTTACTTATACCGTTCTCATTAGCATAAATAATTAGTTTGATGGTTATAGCGAATAAAATTACCTTTATAAGACTTTCAATTATGTACCCCATATTCATTTAAAAAACACCTCCTTTTAAGTATTTTGCCATAAAAACACTTATTAATAATTTATATGGTAAAATACTTAAAAGAATTAGGTAGAACATTATTAGGGGACACAAGACTAATATTATATAGTTCAAAATTTATAGTTTTAATAAAATGTAAATCCCTTTATTTATATTTTAACTTTCTCTATACAATACAGTGATTATATTATACCATAAATGTATAAAAATGGATATGAAATTGAAAATAAAATTGATTATAATTTGCTCGTAAGAGTGTTATAATATATAGTAGGAAGAAATAAATATAATAAGTAGTCGACGATTTGTTATATTGAATGGGTTAGCTCCAATTAACCTTTCTTCCTTTTTTATTTAATATTGGAGAAATAAATTATATTGGAGGAATTTAAGAATGGAAGGAAATAGACAATTAAATCAAGAAGAATATATGGAGATTATTGAAAAATTTAAGGAAAATAATAGAGAAGATTATGAGAGTGGTAAATGTAAAAAGATATTTTTGGAATGTTTGCCTAGATGGGGAAAAGGTGGAAAAGCAAAAGAAGGTAGTATAAATTGGATTGAATCAGTGAATAAAAATTATTATATATTTTTTATATATGGTGTTCATGAGGATTATATAAGATTAATAGATTATTCATATGATAAACAATTAAAAATAACAATTGAATATTATGGTGAAAACTTAAGTTTAAATGCAGGGAGCATTAATAATTGTCAAATAGGCAAACTATTCAATATAAGGAATAAAGAATATTTATATAATAGAGGTGATATTGTCAAAGGAAAGCATTCAAATTTATTGATATTAGAACAATTAATTATTAAATCAAACTATAGTTATAAAGTTAAAGGATATAAATATAAATGTTTGTCATGTGGAGATATAGATGAAATTTCTCAAAGAGATATTCTACGTGGAGTAGGTTGTGAAATTTGTTGTCCAAATTCTCAAAAAGTCGTAAAAGAGATAAATTCTATATGGAAAACGAACCTAGAACTAGTTAAATACTTTGTAAACGAAGAAGATACTTGGAAATACACAATTGGTAGCCATAAAAAAGTGTGGTTTAAGTGTTTGGACTGTTATTATAGAAAAGAAATGACTATTGATAATTTTGTAAGGAACGGATTTTCATGTAATAAATGTGGGGATGGTATTTCAGTGCCAAATAAAATAATGTTTAATGTGTTAGAACAACTAAATGTTCAATTTGAAGCAGAAAAGAAAGTAGAATGGTGTAAATTTTTATATAAAAATAAACGAAGACAAGGTTATTATGATTTCTATTTTGAGCAAGATGGCAAAAAATACATTATAGAAATGGATGGGGGTCTAGGTCATGGTAAGGGGAATTTTAAGAATAATATGACTGCTAAAGAATCACAATTTATTGATGATGAAAAAGATAGATTAGCTATTGAACATGGAATTGAAGTAATTAGAGTTGACTGTGACCATCGTATGTACTATGGATTTGATTATATAAAAAATAATATATTATCTAATGTTAATATAAATAATTTGTTTTTATTAGCCAATATTGATTGGAGTAAGGTTTTGAAATTTGTTTCGTCAAGTAGAATCAAAGAAGCTTGTGATTTATGGAATATCGGTATTCATAGTACAACTGAAATTTCCAAAATTATGAAGATGAGCAGAACAACAATTTGCACGTATTTAAAAATAGGATTTGAACTGAAAATAACAGATTATACTGTGGAAATTTCAAAAAATATTAATAATAATAATACTATAGAAAGAAATAAACAAAAGTTAAGTACTAAAATAATTTGTATAGAAAATGGTATTATATTTAATTCCATTTCTGAATGTGAATTAAATAGTTTTAAAATATTTGGAATAAAAATGTTTAATAGTGCTATAACTAAAGTATGTCAAGGGAAACAGCAACATCATCAAGGATATCAATTTAGATACTTAAAAGACCTTACCGAAGAACAAATAAAAGAAATTCAAGAAAATGCAAAATTAAATCAAGCAATATAAAATAATTGGAATTTTTACCTAATATATGGTATATTATACTATGAGGTGATTATTCTATGAAGGGAAAATTATTAAAATTAAAAGGTTTTATAAAAGAACATAAAAAATCGAGTATTATAAGTTTGATTGTAATTGCATTAATATTAGTTGCAAGTTATATAGGATATTTTAATTATGGAATAGGAATGTCAGAGAAACAAAAGACTAATAGAATAAATTTAACATTGTCAACTAAAAATTATAATAAAGCTAGGGATATGACAAATATATACTTCAAAGGAACTGATGCACAATCGTCAGCAATAAATAAACTTTTCGTATCAACAATTGACCTATGTGAACAATCTAATACTGGAAGTTTAGAAGAAGCTATGAATCAATATAAGGCTTTAAAAGATCATATTGATTCATTAAAAATAATTAAAACAGAAATAGTTAATCCTAAATATTCTAGTGGCTATCAAAATATTGAAATAACTGTACAAAATAATGGCAAAGAAAATATAAGTTATGTAAAAATAGGCTTAGATTTCAAAGATAAAAATGGTAATATAATTCAATCAGATTGGACGAATGATGACTCTATTATAAAACCAAATGCAACACAAAAATTAACTAAAATGGTATCTAAAGATATTAAATATGATACAGTGCAATCAGAAATATTAGACTTTAAATAAGACTTAGATAAAATATTCTAAGTCTTTTTATTATGCAGAAATGAAGGAGAGAAATAAAATATGGGAAATTTATTAGAAAAACATCAAAAAAATGCGTATAGATATAAAAATAAAGACCTCATTTTGTATCATCCAAGTGACGAACAATACGAGGAAATCAAACAATTGGTAAAAGATAGTATACAAATAGATAAAGAGATGAACATAAGTGGAGAATTACAATTTAAAAGTGTAAGGTTTATAATAAGGGAAATTACTTCAATTGGACACTCCATAGATGAATACGGTGACAATGAAGTTCAAGAAAAATTAGATAATGGTGATAGAACACTAGTTTTATTATATAGAGAAATTGAAACATTCATTACTGAAATAGTAGATGATATATTCTATGATTATACACAACAAATTAAATTAATGGATAACTTATTAAATATAACAAATAGTAACGATAATTTAGAGAGAATGAAAGTAAAAATGAATAAATTCTTTAAGAAATATAAAATTAATATGCAATTTGAAGATTTTATGAAAATAGCAAATGACCCAAATGCGATACGGGAATTGACCAAAAAATTAAATATAAAAACCAAGTAAAGAAGTGCCAAATAATCGGTACTTCTTTTATTTTTGTGTAAATGAAAGGAGATAAGATTATAAATGGCATATCAAAATTCAATTAGTTTAGGGATAAAATTACAACCCACTAGTGAGATACAAACTGAATTAAAAACTGCAATAGAACAATTAAATAAAAATTCAAGTATAGATTTAAAAATAGATACAACACAGGTCAATAAATCATTAAAGGAATTTAGTAATACATTAGATAATATTAATAATAAATTAAAGAATGGATTTAATTTTCAAGGGGTTTTTAATAATCAAGCAATTGGTGTAGAAGTAGTAACAAATAAATTAAAAGAAGAACAAAAAGCAATTGAACAAACTGAAAATGCTATGAAAACTTTATCTAGTACTAAAATGGGCAATTCTGATTCTAATGGTAATATAACAGAAACATTAAAAACTGTCGAACAATTGCAAATTGGTATTGGTAATACAACTAAATTAACTACTGATTTAGCAACTGGTTTAAAAACTGCTAGTAATACAGAAAATTTTCAAAAATTAGAAAATATAATTGATAATTTACAAAGCAAATTAAGTAAGTCTAGTAATAATAAATTTATAAATGAATCAGTAATTACTGAATTACAAAATCGATTAAATTCAATAAATACAAATTCTGCCGACAAAGAATTTAAAGAATTACAAACTACTATTAACAACTTAGGCAGTTCAGATAGCCAAATAGTTCGTTTGCAAAATACAATAAGTAAAATGGAATCTAGCCTTACTTCTATGAAAAGCAAGTATGGAAGTTTAGTAGGTGATAGTAGTTCAAAATCTTCACTAGATGCTTATATATCTGAAATAGAAAAGTTAAAAACATTAATGGCTAGTTTGCAAAATGGAGGCACTATTAGTGGAAGTAAGTTAGCCTCTGAATTAAATCAAGGAACTGAAGCGAGCAGAAATCTATCTAATTCGGTAAAAAATAGTAGTAATGCATTAAAATTAGCGACTACAGATAGTGAAACGTTTGGACAATCAATTAAACGTGCATTAAGCAATACTGGACTTTACCTTGGAACTTATCAAGCAGTTCAAATGTTATCTAATTCTTTTAGAGACGCTATCACTTATGTAGTTCAATTAGATAGTGCAATGACAAATTTAAAAAAAGTAACTCAAGAAACAAATCAAACATATTCAAGTTTTTTAAATCAAGCACATGATATTGCTATGGAATATGGTTCTCAGGCTGATAAAGTTGTTGATGCAACTACTTCTTGGGCAAAAACAGGAGAATCTTTAAAAAATGCTACAGAATTAGCTAAAAACACTATGCTATTAACAAAAGTTGGTGATATTGATAGTGTCGCAATGGCTCAACAATATATGATTGCCCCACTAAAAGCATTTCAGATAGAAGCAAGTAAAAGTATAACATTAATTGATAAATATAATAATATTTCTAATAATATGGCTACAAGCACTACAGATTTAGGCGAGGCCCTTTCAAAATCTGCAAGTAGCATGTCTACTGCTGGAAATACCTTAGACCAAACATTGGCTATAATATCAACTGCTGAATCACAAACAAAATTAGGTGGAGATGTTGTGGGTCAAGCCCTAAAATCTGTCTCCCTTAGAATAGCATCATTTAAAGATGAGAATGGAGAATTAATACCTAAATTTGAGAAACAGTTAAGTGCTTTAGGTGTTACTATGAGAGATACCACAACTGGACAAATACTACCAACTTTTGACATATTACAACAAGTTGGAGAAAAATTCAAAACAATGAATACAAACGATAAATTAAATGTAAGTGAACTTTTAGGTGGTAAATTACAGGCAAATGTAATTAGTTCCGTATTGAATAATGTAGATGAATTGAATAGAGCGTATAGTTTAGCACAAAATAGTTCAAATAGTGCGATGAATGAATTTAAAACCTATCAACAAGGAGTACAATATAGTATTGACCAATTGAAAGAATCTATTTCAAATATGTATAAAGAATCAATGAACTCATCTAGTTTAAAATCGTTTGTAGACTCTTTAACAATAATGGTTAGCACATTTGGAAATTTAAAAACGGTAATAGCAGTTGCAACTACGGCTTTTTTATTATTTAAAGGGCAAGCTATTACAAGTGCAATTGCCAGTTTAGGTTCGTATATATCAACTTTATTTTCAGTAGTGAAAGCAGAAGGTGCATTAACTGTTGCGACAGCAGAATTAGATATAGCTCTATCTACTAATCCTTTTGGATTAATTGCAATGGCTATTACAGGAGTTATTGTTGTTATGGACGCTTTAACAACTTCCCAAAATAACTTAAAACAATCTAATGCAGAATACGTACAATCACTACAAACTAGTAATCCAAACCAAGGACAAGAATTATTAAATAATTATAAAAAATTAGAGTCTGAGCTATCAACATTAAAACAAGGTACACAAGAATATAAAACTAAAGAAGAAGAATTAGCAACTGCACAACAATCGTTAATAAGTTTATATCCTCAAGCTTCTTCGGCAATAGATGAAAATACAGGTAAAAAGAAATTAAATGCAGATGCGACACAAAAGTTAATTGACAAAGATAAAGAATTAGCACAGGCAAAAGCAATTGAAACATTGAGCAATAACAAAGTTGGCAATACTGACGATGTAGCAAAGATGGTTGAAGCGTATAAAAAAGCACAGGAAGAAATGAAAAGATTGACTGAGGATTATAATAATGGAGTAACAAGTCAAGAAGTAATTTCAATAGGAGCTAACGGACCTCATAAGAGTTCTGTTAGTACAGATAGTCAATTAAAAGATACAACCAAAGAATATGAAGATTATAAACAAAAAATATTAGCAGTTCAGTCTGCATTGAGTTCTCTAGATAGTAAGAACACAAAATTTGCAGGTTCTTTAGATGAAGTAAATAATGCAATGGGAAATAGTTCAGAAAAAACTGATGATAACACTAAGGTTATAAATGATAATACTCAAGCAAAAAATGATAATACAAATGCAGATAATGGTGCAAATACTCAAGCAAATGCAATAACAAAAGCAACAAAGGCTTATTCAGAATCAACTCAGGCAA
>Ga0302284_1000487_pt1 | contig 18526 bp, 3 predicted proteins | sample III_Fen_E2_1_FD_198760 | JGI IMG/M metagenome (GOLD analysis project Ga0302284, IMG submission 198760) | Peat permafrost microbial communities from Stordalen Mire near Abisko, Sweden - III_Fen_E2_1 | ecosystem: Environmental > Terrestrial > Soil > Wetlands > Permafrost | place: Sweden: Abisko...
TAAATAATAAAATTTTGTTTCAGAATAGTCACAGGCTAGTTTCATAGCTGGAGGAATGCTCATAAGAAATAATATCACACTAGTCGTATCAGACATTAACTCAAAGCATTCCCGAATAGCAGTGAGGAATATCAAACCAATCGCTAAGATAGCTATTCCAGAGGAATTTGCTTGAGTTTTAAGAAGAGAAGAGAATGGAAAGTGTCTTCGTTGATCATGAGCAGCACTGAAGACTATCACAATCCCTATGACTAAGAGTATCGCTGAGCACTGCACTTACTTGTCATACTCAATATACAATGCACCTACTGAGATATGCTTAAGTAGATGGGAAACAGAATGTGTTCTTGAAAGACTAAGCCTAGATAAGCCAACTTCATAGATTCTAACATTAGGTTCACAAAAGATGCATAAAAACGCACTCACCATTTAACTGAATATTATCAGCAAAACACCAAATATTGCTCGAACAGGAGATTCTGAATCATTGGTATCGGAGGAGTTAAAATATGGTAGGAGTTGTGCATAGCCTATTTCAAGAAGAATCACCAAGAAATAAGCATTGAAAAATGTCAAAAAGTAATTCAATCTAGCTCTGAAAATCGAATGCTTTGAGAGGAACACATGAAGCCCAACTAGAGAAGTCAAGCAAACCCAAGAGATTATCAGCACTTCCCCATGAAGGGTGTCATTTTAAGTTACTAGATACCCAGATGGACGTGCTACATAAAAAATGACCTGTAGTAAATATGGACCATCTGATATCCCATAGTTTGGAGAAAGACTCAAAGAGAGTACTTAAATATAGCTTGCGAGGATCACGAAAGCATCTAGAAAAGGCACTTCCCATCCATCCCAAGCTGCGAATATCTCGAATTGCTCCTAACACAGAATCCTCAGCAACTCCTTGAGACTAAATTTTTTCTTCTTTTACATGATTTTTTTTGTATTTTTGCTCTGCAATTTCACAAAAATCCTCTTTCCTTTTAGTTCTTTAGTCTGCACTCTATTCAACTCAAACTTAATATTTCAGGGTAACTCAGTTTATGGGGTTTTATTTGCATTTACTAATCAAAAAAAAAATAACAAAAATTTTTCCTAAATCCATTGTTTTGCTTTGTTTGTTTATACAATTTTTAAACCTCGAAGCAGCATTTGTACTAATACTGTTAAGGAATTGATTATTTTACTGGAGAAAATCATACTTAATGAAAAACCTAAATTTATCAAAGAAAACTTTGATTATCTTCTTTTCTTCTACTGAAATTTACTACAAAATGAAATATCTTTATGTAGAAAATCATATGAGTTTCCTAATAATTTAAATTCTGCCAGCAAGAGTTTAAAAAGAAGTATTTTTCTTGTACTTTTTTTAAAGAAATCTGGTTGATTTCAAAGATATCCAAAATAAGAACAAAGGTATCCTTCCATTTTGTTGCACTTTAAGTTTTGAATTTAAATTGATAAATACCGAGGATTTCTAGATAAAGTGGAATACTTTAATAGTTACAATTAATCAAATGATTTCCAAAAACATGATGAGAAAGAAAAGAATTACCTTTTAAAAAACAGTAATGTTTAAATTGATCTAATTTTCTAAATTTCAGATTTGAATATTTTCCAAGTTGATTTTTAAATTTGAATTTAATTCTCAGTACTTTTTCATTTTTTTTGTAAATTCTAATACTAATTTTTTTTGTTCTCTTTTTCAACAAAAAAGAAAAAATAATCTTATGCTGCAACGTTGAGCATATTTTGTCAAACTTGTTTTCTTCTAACACAACGAAGATCCAAGCATTTTTTTTTTGAATTAAAGGGACATTCCTATCATATTATTTGTTTATTTTTTTTATTTTTGTAGTTTTATTTGTTTTTTATCTCTTATTTCATTTATTTTTAAATATCTTTCAAATTTATTTCTTTTTTTCTTTATTAAAATGAAGGCAGTTTTTAATAGATAATTTTGTTTTGCAGAAGCTCAAGTGTTAAAGGGGGAGGGAAATCTCGCATAATTAAGGCTCTTTCTTTCGCATTGTATTTCAGACAATTCATTTCAATAAAGTATTCTTTTTCGGAGCTCAATGAAATGGAATGAAAAAGGATATTACTTTTTCGTAGTTTTTGAGAAGAACATCCATGGCTGTGATGGGCAAAAGTTTTGTTGACTTATGAACGCAACAAGTCTTGTAGCTGGTCAAGAAAGAAGAATCTCAGAGGGGTGTGGATGTATTCGTGCTTGGAAGAATTAAAACAATAACAAAAATACAAACTAAGTTGTGTTAATAGTTATGTTTGATCTTTTAAGAATAGTAGATTTCCAATTAAGGAAAAATCTAAAATCAGTGAACGAGAATGTCAATGCCCTTGAACCATATCTCTTTCATGACTCATCGAAATGAGCTTCCAATGCACGTATTACAGCGACCAAGAAGATCTACTTGGTATGATTCATCAAAAACTATTGTCCTTCGCACTTTAAAAAACTAACCTAAGCCAACCTCTTTGTCTTCCTTAAAGACAACTTGAAGATCATTTTATCCCAAGATCAGTCGCACAGAGACTAAGAATAATACTTTCTTCATAATTTGAAATATGTATTTTCTTTCTTTGTTTGTTTTTCAAATTTATTTTAAAGAATTTATTGCATATCCCCTTTATTTTCCCTCGCATATGAAAGGTACTCTTTGAATTTAATTATGAGCGCCCTGTCGGAATGCTTAAGTTTTGAATTTAAGTTTGATTTTTTTGTTTTTTGGAAGGTTTGATTCTCTCCTCCCACTTTATTAATTCAAAGTTTTTTTTGTGTGAAATTAATAGCAATACCTTAAAAAATTAAAAAAAATGTTAAATGAAATGAAAAAGTTTAAGCAAAATGAAATATTTATATTTGCAAATTAAAACATTTTTTCATGAAAAGAAAAATGAGAAGCAAATTTGTCAACAATTCTGGTCTAATTATTGCTAGAGTATCTAATTGTGAGGTTATTGGTTTGAGATAATTTTCTAAAAATTAAACAAAAAATTTTCATAATTATTTTTCATTGAATTATAATTTAGGTGATAACTGCAAATATTTTTTTGCTCTTTGTAGCTGATAAATCAATCCTTATAAGCTACTACTAACACAAAGTCAGAAAACAAAATAACATTTTTTAGTTTTATTCATTGTTTTTTTCGATGTCTGTAACGATTTCCCTTTTTCTTAAACTCAAAAAATAATCCATTATTTTGAGGAAAAATAGGGGAAATAAAAATGAAGAAATTGGCTTTTCATAAATCTAAATAATCTTTTCCAACATGTATTTTTATTGGGATTGCTCTTTTAAGAATCAATTGCTTTGAATAATGACAAAATGAAGAGATAAAATACAAGAGGGGGAAAATAAACATCTGAGAGTGAAAATTAAGAATCATTCAGTGGATGAAAAGGATAGAAAATCAGTAGACTGAGGAAGGATTAAATAAAGAAAAAGGTTTAAAATACAAAGATCATACAAGATATAAATAGTTTAATCAAGGAAATGGCTACGTAAGTCAAACATTTTAAAGACCATATTGCTCATTCATTCATTAGTTCTAATGCCGTTTTGAATTTACTTCAGCGTTATCCCCGAGAACATCCTCAAGAAGCAAGCTAGAGATGAAAAGCTCAGAAAGGCTAAGGAAGAAGCTAGAAAGGCTAACTCTGCTCTCACCAAATAGAGAAAAGCTGAATGGATTACCAAGGCTCAGAAATACGCTACTGAATACGCAACCGCTGAAAAGAGAATCGTTGATGAGAAGAGAAAGGTACTAATATTTAACTGAAATAATTTAATTCTACTATTTTTTCATTGGGATTCCATAACTTCCAGAGTTGTTGTGGGAAATTAGGATAGTATTTCTCTAGTTATCCTGAAAATATTCACATTAGTTTAAAGAATCTTTTCCTCCAAAGCTATGATAATCTTATTGGATCGTTTTTTGAATAGGCAAGAAAATCAGGAGCCTTCTTCGTCCCCGCTGAAGCCAAGGTCGCTTTCGTCATCAGAATTAGAGGGTAAACAACAACAATCACATAAAAATTCAATGTGCAAAATAAAATATTTTCAGAATGTCATAAAACCCTTTGAGTTTTAGCAACAGAAACCTTTAAGAAAAAGAATGAATTTTAAAAGCAAATATCATCCATTCCGCTATCGTTTCTTTTATTTCATTTCAAAATATTTATTTACTTTCAACAAAAAAAAAAATAGTGTCAACCAACTCCACCCTGAAGTCAAGAGAATTTTGAGACTCTTCAGACTCAGACAACTCCACAACGGAACTTTCCTCAGAATCAACAAGGCCACCCTCAATATGCTCAAGAAGGTCTTGCCCTTCATCACCTTCGGGTATGCTAATATTTTTATTTTTTCTTCATTGAAATTTTTCTCTGATAAATTGATATCTAATGTTTATTTAATATTTTTCTTTAGATATCCCACCAGATAGACAATCCAAAAGCTCCTCCTTAAGAGAGGTTTCGCTAAGGTTAACGGATAGAGAATCCCTTTGACTGATAACACCATCATTGAGAAAGCACTCGGAACCAAAGGAATCAATTGCTTAGAGGATCTCGTCCACGAACTCATCACCGTTGGACCTCACTTCAAGGAAGCCAATAACTTCCTCTGGCCATTCAAGCTCGACACACCCAGAGGTGGTTTCTCCAACAAGAGACACGCTTTCCATCAAGGTGGTGACTGGGGTAACAGAGAAATTTTCATCAACGACCTCATCAAGGCCATGCTCTGAGCTATTCCTTTAAAGAAATGAATTCATAGTTTTATGAAAAATTAGCTGTACACACAAAAAGGAAAAAAGCTAATTTTGGTGATTGATTTGTACGCTCTCTTATTTAACTGCATAGTGTATTAAACCAATACCCGAGCTGTCTATTTAAACTTAAATTATTTCTTATCAATCTTTTTTAACTAACCCATCGATCAACAAAAAAAGAACTCTCAGGATAATATTTGATTGGTATTATTTTTCCTTTTTAATGTATTATGATATTTTATGCTTATTCTTTTATAAATTAAAGCCTTCTAGTTTATTCTCAAAATTTGTCATGGGAGTTAACCAACAATTAAAATTGAAAAATTGTAATTCTATTGTTTTCAGCTCCTAATATCAAAATAAACGCTAGTGATAATTGTAAAATAGGTGATTGTTTTCATGATTCATTGTAGGTTTGAGATGTTATTTCTAAAATATTGATTGAGAAAAATGACTCTATTAATGCCATTTCAAGATTTTATCATATTATTAGTATATTGAAAAGTTAAATCCTACAAACGTACATAAATTTTCTTTTTCATTGAAGCAACAATTTATTCTTATTTCCAAATTCAATAATAAATACAATAATCATTAAGATTTTCTTTGAAATTTTATTATTTAAGCTATGTAGTGAAAAGTTGCCATTTATTTTCTTAGGATTTGTTTCAATTTCAGTCAGCTTGTGTTATCTTTTTGAAATTAAAAGAATAAAAAGATAGTAATTTTGAATCAAAGCTTAATTAACCTTTCCTCAGGATTTTTTAATGTAATGAATGAAAAAAAAATGAAAAATTAAATTTTTTCTCCTTTTCTCTTTGAGTCCTTGAAGAGAAAGAAGCTTCAACTAAAGATTAAAATAAATAGCACACCCAGTGAGAATAATCGCTACTGAGAATATGACGAAAAGCAAGGATAAACGTAAGAGAGTCCAGAGAAGAAAATATGCTAATATTAGTCTTCTTCCATTTTAAAATAGATGTTTTTAAGAAATGATTATGTTTAAAAATTATTCTCTTGCCAGCATTTAAAGATTTTCTCATTGAGGAAAGCAAAGCATTCTAAGAAAATAGACAAAAGAATAATATGAAGCAAGATAACAATGAAAATCGCAAGAAAAAATAAGTAAAATTGGATCAATCTAAATAAAAATTCATAATAATATTATTGAAATCGCTTTTTTTTTCCTCTGAAAGTGATAAGCTCAGTAAAATAGTCTTTGTAAAAATAGGCACGACAATGAATAGAGATACATCAACAATCTGCAGAAGAAGAAAACTGTTTTTATTGATCCCTTGAATGGAAAAAGATGAGTAATGTTTATCCTCTTAAGAAGAAGGTATTTTTTTTTTCTTCTTTGATTTTTGAGAAAAAACAAGCAGACTCGAACACAGATTTTTTCGAAAGTAAAATATTTAGTCTTCTTCAAAATCATTACGAACTTCACCCAAATAAGAATTTCTCCTTAAAATTATTGTTTTTGAAAATGGGGTACTCCTTTTTTGCAGTGTTAAACTTTGCATTAAAATGATTCTTAGACTTAAACTCATTTTTTCAGAATTTTAAATTTAACTTTTTAAAGTTAATTCTTATTCTCATTTTTAACCATAATTTCAATGAATTTATTTTCCCTTCTTCCTATTAAAAATCAAATCATCAAGAGAACCTCTGATTTTCCACAGATTCTACTCTGATCTTAATTAATCAAGCTCCTTCTCTTTATCTTTGAGTTCTTGTTTAAAAAAGATACATTCTCTAATTTCATGGTATCATTAATTTTATGGTAAAACTTTGATAAATTTAACTTTTAAATATATCTTCTGATGTGGGAGTACTTTTTCTTTCATATAATAGTCCCCTAACTATGAGAGGTTTATTCCCTTTTAATGGGGAGGTTTTATCCAACCCCCTTCCAAATTCAACGGGTGAGTGAGTTTCCTTGAAGCCAAGAAACTAACTATCCACACTAGAAGGGAGAGTTTTCAGAGTTATTCTGAATCACACAATTCCAAAGTCTTGATTCTCTTTAGGTTACGTTAAATTTTTATTTTTATAAGGTGACATTACCACTGAATTGCAAGGAATTTTACTTTGACAAACAAAAAGATGAGAGTTTAGTTTTGCTCAAAATATCCATAACAATTTGAATTACGATATGGTTTTACAAAGGATAAGCTATTCTTTAATGTTTTATTACAACCATTGTCACACTTGTACTCTGGTACATGTCCTTGAATGAGATTTAAGTTCTTTTAGTGTTTGAAAAATTGAGAACTGTGCTCATTTTTTTTTCATCACTTTTTTCAATAATTTTGTAGGAAAAGTTAACTTTCTTTAAAAGCTGGATGCATTTACTACATAGGCTTGAATCCTACCCGTTTTAGATAGGTTTCTTACCATTAGGGCTCTGTCTAAGAATGGATTGATTCTTTGATGTTCAAATTTATAATTACGTATGATTTTAGATGAGAAGGAAAATAACCATTCAGAAAAACATTTTAGAAAAGAAAACAAACGAAAACTGGCATATTTGTTGAGGATTTGGAATATCCCCTCACCCCAAAAGCGGCAAGTTGTCTAGTTAAAACAGCTCCAAAAGTTTCTCAACCCCTTCATCTGCTTAAAATTTTGATGTAGTTGTTTTCAGTTCTTCAAGGACATGAATTTTCAGGAAGATCAGATGAAAAGATAAAAATCAATAAACCCTCACAAAACTCTTTATTTGTCTTGTTCTTAATACCCACAAACCTTCATTTGAACTGTCCTATTCCATTTTCTTTGTGCACGATGGAAAAAAAATATACTGTCAACCTCTAATGATATCTTTAAAGATTTTCTTTGAAATATCCCAAAACATCTTTTAAAACCCTGAAAGTCTTGGAATCTAAAACTAAGAGATGACATCACTCTCCAAGAAAACTAAGGTTATGTCATATTATCTCTCATTCTTTTCTTTTAGACAAGGTTGTTTTCATTAACGTGAGTTGAGATAAAAAATGAAGATTAGGGAAAGTTATTTATTTTTCTTCATTACCAATTCATGAAATTCATGAGATTATTTTTATCACAACTCTAAGGACAACAACTCAAAATCAATGGAACAACTTTCTTGGGGCTCCTTTCTAAGTTGTCTAGCATCTCAAAGCCTCTTTATTGAGAAAGAGTAATTTTTCCTCCAATAAAATGCTCTCAAATTCAATAATCAAACATTTATTTGATTAAAATTCCTGCATTTTTCAGCTAATTTTTTCTCGGATTCTCTTAATACATCATCATTCAAGGATTATCCTTCTATTTGTGGGGTGATTTATTTCATGATAATAATAACAATAGATACTCCACTTAGGCTTATTTATTATTATTTTCTCTTTAACTATTAAAGAGCTTCTCACACTGTAAAATTTTTTTTTCAAACATTTAATAAGCTTTTGAAGTAATGATTTTTTAGATAAAAATGATAATAAGCAAAAAGTGTTATTTTTTTATTTTTTATTAAGTACTACTGAACAAACAATGTACAATTTAATAGGTTTCTACAAACGAGATCAGAGGGGAAATACAAGCAAAGCGATGTGCAAATTCAGATTAAATTGATATTTTTTTATCCAATAGAAGATACCATCTAAGATACTGTGAGAGAAAATCATAGAGTAGGAAGTGAATAATTAAATAAATAATTCCTCAAAAATATCCTACTAATATTGGGAGGTTTATTTACAATCTAAACATAAAGATTCTATCAGTATCATAGAATAGTGATCCTGGAAATTAATTTAGAGATTTGGTGAATAATATTGAAAAATGAATGAATTTATTATGGGTGGGCGTGAACTAGTTTTTTAATTCTATCTTTTTCACATATTTTTTCGATTGGCTTGCTTTTTGTAGAACACGAAGGCTTTGAAATTCGATTTGTTGAAATAACAGCGAATCAAAAACAGTACAAAGAATATGTGTGTGTATCTGTTGTTGGATTTACTATTATCAAGATAATCTAATGTGTAATACTAGAGGAAATAGAGGAAATGAACGTTGAATCTCTTGTTTTCCATTAATTTCTTGAGCTGGAGATTATTTATGTTTTTAGGCTGCATATATCGCTTGTACTACTTCATAATTTACAATTTCGTACCATTTTTAGGGTCCAAGCTTTCGATTACAATTTGATCACTTTTATCAGTTGTCATGTAGTTTGTGAAGGCTTTAACAATATTCTTTGCATAATTCGCTGTGTGAATGACTTGCTAGTATACTGTTATCATCCGTTCATCGTCTTCATTGGAAAAGGAATTCCAGCCTGTCTTGGAAAGTTCAAACAGTTTTCTCAGATATTCTTAGAAGGAGAGTTTGATTCCTTATAAATTTAAAGTTTTGTTGAACTCAGCATCATCTTACATGATTTTATTAAATAAATATTCTTAATCTTAATTATCTAAGGGAGAGTTGCCACTGCTACTGCTACTGATGCTGCTAGCGTTGCTGATGGTTCCATTGTCTTATTTATGTTTATTGAAAAAACTAGTGAGACTCGTACTCGAGACCGAACACATTTCTCCTAAGAAGTGAGCCTTTCAGTAGTTTTTTATTGTATTTTACTTTTTATCGAATTGATGATGCAGAGAGAGTATGAATCTAAGGATGAAATAATTGTTGTTTAAAATGCTTTTATTAGCAATGTAAACGAGATGAGAAAGCTTATTCAATCAGCTAGCTTACAATTTATTACTTCTTCCAATAAAGAAGGAAGGCTTTTTAAAACACAGAACTTGAATACCTTTGTTTTTGCAGGTTTATTTTTAAGAGATTTTGGTTTAGTAAAAAATAATAATCAAAATATATGACTGTCTCACTTTTTTTTTCCTTATCCAACCCTCTGAATTGATCATTATTATCTTGTGTATTAGACAATCAAACATTACACACCTCACATAATATCCTTTTTAATAAATTCCTTTTAAAATTATTGGTAGGCTTCTTCTTTTTGGAGGCACTTAATTATGTGTTTCATTTACTTAGAGTTACAGTTTTTTTGAATTTTCTTTTTTCTTGAACTAAACCCAAACTAGCGTAACCTTCAATAAGGCATAATTTATGAATAGGAATGTAAGAATTGATACACAAACTTGATTAGGATTGTATTTACTTGAATCTCATAAGCCACTCGTATCTTTAATAAAACTCTTCTCTTTGAAGGAAAAATACTATTAAACTCCCTGATATTAAATTTTCTTGCTTGATTCACGATTACTAAAAAAATTAGAAAAGTTTCTTCCTGAAAAATACTATTTTCTTTTTAGAAATTGAGGTTATATCTTTTTTTAGCTCTCCATCGGCAGTGTGAATATTGAGAATTCTTGCTAGAAGAACAGATATTTTCCTAAAAATTATCGAAGCAACTTTTAAATTATTCTAGTTGGAATTGAAAAGAAACGGATATAAATATAATTAATGAAAATTACTGTGTCTGAAAAAAGAAGCAAGGAAAGTAATCTGAATTCAGATTTTACCACTTAAAAATTGTCCGAACAACTGCCAGCCTGTACTGTATTATCCTTCACAACAATTCATATGATTTACCTGATTTTGTCTTCAAAAAATATGAGGCAGGAAAAACTCATTTACTTCATCAAAATGAATCATATTAACTGTATAATTTGCTTGAAAAGGTTGCGATGTTTGAAGGGGCTGATTTGTAAAGATTTAACGAGCTACATCTTAATTGTTTTCCAAAAAGTTTTTCATAAATTTCCTCAATTTTTCCAAATTTTTCCGATTATTGCGAGATATTTTTAATAATCCCTCTTGTTACAGTAATTTATTAGATTTCTAATTAGCTTAAGAGTGGATCGATCAACGCGATGCTAGATTCACTAGGTTTCAATTGCTCTTATGACGCAATTAGACAGCTTCTTTCAATCCGCTATCAATAAAAGTTTTTTGATTCTGTTGAATTTATCTGAAACAAAAAAATAAACCACTACATTTCTTTCTGAACCTTACAAAAAGCAACAAATTCCAATCAAGCGAATTTCAACCATACTCCACTCTAACAACTAAACACACATACTCATACACATAATCACTAGGCAGATTACTCCTGTAATATCATATCTCTATCTTTCCCTAAAAAAGAGGATTTTCTGCTCCTGATAAGATTAATTTCAATTTCATTTTTTTCTATTTTATATTGTCATGGAAAATCACTTTTAACCTCGGTCTCTTCTGCCTCCACACATTTTCTTTTCTATTTTACAACACCACTTTTAGTCTTAACGAAGCAGATTGAATTTCCATCACACAAACAAAAAGGTGTTTTAATATAATTTTCAATCCATTTAAAATCTCCCTTCTGTTTAGATTACACTTTCTAATTCAAACATTCAACCCTTCTCTCTCTCCCATTTCAGAAATGTTCTGGCGTTATTTTTTACTTTCTTTCCCTTTTATTAAAATTAAAACTAAAAATCCAATGAAAGCATATTTTCTATAAAATGCTCTTAGGAATACTGTCTTTCCTTTCCAACAAAATTTAACCACCCAGGCACTTTTCTTCCTTTAAGCTTACATTTTTTCTTAGCAACCCATTTTTCAAACCAACATAAAAATGAAGTGAAGTTATTATGATTCAATAATCGTTTCATCTTACTCTTGTCTTAATACTTTGAGCCAGTTTTCCTGTAATTTGATTCTATATATGATGTTGCAGTATCTAAAAATGATTATTTTTTCATATGGTTTTTTAAATCTGCAGTGTATCTCTATTCTGTAAATTCAACCTAAATAACCAACTTTATTCCGATGTTTAGGAAACCTTAGAGTTCTTGATTGAGACAACGGCAGTCTGTAACCAAGAAATCAGCTGGTTGATTGTTGTACATAGAGAGATGATGTAATAAATGAAATTCATATTTATGTTAAAAAATCATCCCCAGATGATTACATTTATTTCTTGCCCTTCCTATTATTGATTCTGTAAAAAGATTAGTTTTAACATATTTATCTTTCTCTCAACCCCACCACATAGTTCCTTCTCTGTCAACTTTCCATTTACAGTGTTTTGTATGTGTGATTTGGAAAGTATTTAAACTCCCCTCTTTATGGTTTTCCTTTCAGCCTTGTTTTCTATTTTACAACCTTTATTTCGTTCGCCTTATGCTGGCCCAAACAATTCAAAAGAATGATTCCTTTGGTCTTTTAATTATCTCTTTGGTTTTTCGACTAATTTTTCTTGTCAGCTCATTTAAAAAACCCAAATTAAACAATCTTATGGTTTTCTTTTTATGATTTAGGAGTCTTAAAAAACAACAGATTTACATAGAGTTTATGTGGATTGAAAACGTTTGATTTTAAAATTTAAAGTCAACAAATTCAAACCAGCTTATTAAATGAATTCTAGTGGAAGAAATTATTGTTAATATTATTATTTTTAATAATTAATTCCTTCCATTTTGATTCATGTATGCATGTAAAATAGATTTACAGTAAAATTGAGAAAGTCAACAAAAGAATACATATTGTTTTTCAAGGATTATTTTAAAGCATAGCTAATTGCAGCCAGCTATGTCTAATAAATTATTAACTCTTTGTGTTTCATGAACATGAATCAAAGCCTCAGCAAAGAATCTACATCTCTCTAAACATAGCCTTGCCAATGTGTAATGTGATGGTACTTCAAGGAAAAAATAAGAAAAAAATTACTCAAAAAGTAAATGGTACAATAATAAGTATATCGTTGACATTGCTCAGGAGAAGAAGAGGGGTGAAATTCTAAAGAGATGCAAATCTGAAATTGATAAAATGGCCTTTTTTGGAGTAGCACCGAAAGATAACCTAAGTATTTTGCTCTGTTTTTAAATGTATTCCTTCGCGGTAAAATTAGGCGAATAATTATTTGAATATCTCAATCAAAGAAAAGTTTTAGTCAAATTAAAAAATATGAAATCTCTCTCCATAATGGGAATCGAATGTTTCTTGGAAAATAAAAAAAATATTAGTCTTAAAGGGCTGATTGAGTCTAACGGTTTTTAGTTTTACAAAACAATAGCATTATGAAAAAATGAATTCTCAGTTAGAACAGTGATAAGAACTGAGAAAAGCCTTCCTTACTTCTATTGGATTGTCGATAAATCATCTCTCTGGCTCAAAAGCGCAGCCAGTAAAAAATCAACTTAAAGGAAGAAACCCTTTCACAGGAAAAGCAGAAGTTTCTTAGAAACAGCTAATAAATAAAGAGTTTCTCATCAAAATTTTATACAGTAACTGTCTAGATTTACTACGTAATCTGTTTTTATTTATTTTTTAAGAGAGAATAAAAGAAAATTCAGAGTATCGTAATAAAAAAAATATCTTTAAATAATTTGAGCAATCAATAATTTATGAGATGACAAGTAATACTTGAGCGATTCTCGCCTTCCTAACCAATAACTTTCGATAGGTACAATTGTATTTGGTTTGGTTTATTTGATCCATTATTTTTAACGGATATCTAGAATTAAGAAAAAAGACAAAAGATACACAAAACTAAAGAGTATACAAGATAAGATAAATTATCTTTCTTTATTTTGATTTTTCTTGCGTAATTTACTGCACATAAAAGCCAAATCAAAATTAGACCGCAAGAAATTCATCTCCCTCCTTACCCTGGCATATTAATTAATTTTTGTTTCTAACTGCCTCCTTGCTGCTTACAGTAAATTTGTATAATTTACAAACAAAAAGCCTCTTGTTTTTGAGAAATATCTTTTCGATATGACTACTCATCTATCTAGTCTGCTCACTGATTCATTTATTTAAACCTTAAAATCCAAGCCTTCGCTTACATTTCGTCATCACTAAGCGATTCAATAGCATTGGAGATTTGATTAATGATTCAAAAAACCTTTCTCTTGTTGTGAAAAAATTTTAACAAAAGAAAATAGTAACCTAAGGTAATTTCTTACAAGCAGAAGAGAGCAAAAGGAATGCAGCTTGGCTCAGTTTGCTTAGGACTATTATTAGCGACAGATATGATTTAAGGATATTTTCGAAATCTTATTTGGAATTCCCATGGGTTTTCTAGAAATTAGGACCATTACTATTAGAAAACTGTTCTTTATTGCAAAAAATATATGTTCTAGTTCTACTTGATTGATGTTGGCTAGGTTCTATCTCTCCTAAAATCAGACAGGTTCGAAGGCTATTCTCCGATACTAAAAATACGTTGAATCTAAGGTTTTAATCTGAAAAACTCACACATAGACAGATCCTTGTACTAATACATAAGCAAGTAACATTATCTTTCTTATTTTCTCCCCACTGTTCTATCTCCCTGAATTTATTGGAGGATTAAACTCTCAAGATACAAGAAATATGAGAAAAGCAACTCGAAATGCTTGAATGCGGATACCCACTCTCAGAATTAAATTAGCAAAAGCCAAATTTTCATGCTTTCAAAACAAGAAAAAAATATTTATTTCATGCTCCAAAGATTGAATTCTTTGGAACTGAAAACGAACATAAATATAAATTTTAAAGAATAGAATACACAACATTCTGGAGGCTAATTATTTTTCTTTTATTGTTATAAAATAAATGGAGGCCTTACTCGATATCTAAGGACTAAGCCAAAGCAGAGAACTTTGAAGCCGTTAGAATTATTTGTCTTAATCCCTAGATTTGAGAATTTTTGAGTTGATTGGTTTGGTCTTGGTCAACGTAATGCCATCTTTACGAACTCACCTAAAATATTTTTCTCTAAAAATGGATTCTAAGACTACAGTTTTTAAGTAACAACAAAATAAATCGTTTTGTTGTATTTTCTTCAGAGATCTTTTTTCAGCTTTTATTTTTTATATGCGATCAATGCTTAGAGATTGGATTTGTTGAAATAGGATCGAATTAGGAAAAGCACATAGAAAATATGGTGATATCTATTCTCTGACTTGCTAGTATTGAGGTAGTCAAATGCGTAGTACTTCAAAAAATAAAAAAAGTGAGTGTTAAACCGTTTGTTTTCGATGAGTTTCTTGAGCTGGTTGTTATTTATCGATTTCGGTTACATGTATCGCTTGTATTATTTGATGACTTCAGCCTTCGTACCATTATTCGGATCTAAGCATTCGATGACAAGTTTGTCACTTTTGTTCGTCGTCAAATAGTTTTAAAAGGCTTTGACGACATTCTTTGAGTAATTCGATGATGTGATTAATTAAGAGTATAAAAGTTTCATAATTTCGTCATCTTCAATAGAGAATCTATTCCAATCTGATTAGCAACTCTTAAACAGAGTTTGTAAGTATTCCTCGAAGGTTATATTCGATTCCTTTGAGAAGAACCATTGCTTGTTTTTCTATGAGTCTTCAGATAAGATTTTGTTGAAATAGTATTCCTAGTCATCTATGTCTGTGGCATTTGCTTGATTATTCAGAGAAGGAAGATTTAAATCTATCTCGGGAAGGTCACAAGGAGAAATGAAAGAATCACTAAAATCCATCCGTTGTGGAGACATAGACTAATCACTGCTCATAGGAGAAAGACTAGAGAAGGAAGGAGAAAGGAGAAAGAGAGAGAGTGAGCAGGAGGAGGAGGGGAGATGAGGGAAGAGGGGGATCTTGGGATTCTGAAGAGGTGTTTTTATTGAGAGGAAAATATTTATTTTGTTGTAATTTGGCTGATTTTTTAAAAAAAAGTGTATCGAAAGAAAAGTATTCCAAAGGAGTATTCAATAAAAAAATTATTATGAATGGGGATTTTTTAGATTAAAGAGTGAAAAACTTGCTGATCTCAGAGGAAGGGATTTTTTTCTTAGGAGTTTTTTATGTTTGGAGGAATAATTATTATAAAGGATTTATTAGCTTAGAGCTGGGCAAGTTTTTCGCTTTGTTTTGTTGGAGATCTGTTGATTGAATTTCTTAGAGTTGAGATATTGAAATATATATTTAAAAATACAATATCAGAGTTTAGTTTCACATTTAAAGCTGTTTTTCTCCCAGATATTAAATTCTATTTCACTGATTTGATTGGAGATACTATCCTCTGGAATTGATCTTGATTCCAAAGAAGGAACACCCTTTATCTTCAATACAGATCCTCTAAGCAAGAAGAGATTACTCCTTTTCGATAATATTGAAGCTTGCTAGTGAAAGTTATGAGACTAGTTGCTGGAATTTCATTTATTTATTGGATGCATTTTAAGCTAAAATAAATTAGTCATTCCCTCTCTGATTCTTATTTGGTTCTTTGCAGCGTTGCATATCTTGTTTCCTGATAGACAGTTTTACATTTTCTGAGTGATTAATAATATCAGCTAGCCATTTTAACAGTGAGTGTCTATTCTTAAAGGATATTGAATTTCCCAGAACAAATTAAATTATCCTAAAAATCCTCCTGTGTAACTCTTGCTTTGTGAAGCTTTTCAAACAATCAAATTTCGATTAATTAAAGAGAAGGATCGAAAGGAATGATTGGTTGCTTAATTCACTGACTGTTTACATAGTTTTATAACAATTATCAAGGAAACTAAGTCAGCTGAAACTATTCCATATCAGTTTCATATGTGCAAGAGTATTGAATGCTTGGTAAGAAAGACTCTTGTGCTATGTTGATGCTAAGAGGGATTAATATAAGGTGCTAGTTATGTAACCATAGCATCTTCTATTGTTTTATGTTGTTGTTGTGATAGTCGTAGCTTCGAACTATAATGGCGAGTAACAAATTGCATTTGGTGTTATTTGAATAATAATTAAACAAAGCAATCCAAAATGTTTTGAAGTTATAACCTTCCAATCAAAGGTAATAGCTTAGACGATCTTATAATAAAAATAATTAGACAGCCCAAAATCATATTTTATCGGGGCGGAATCCAGATTCTTAAAGCTGGGTAATATATTCTTGATGTTTTGAATGAACAACTAGAGTACACACTAATTCTTCGATATTACCACATCCCTCCCCTGTCTATCTCTCTTTACTCTTTAACAAGACTTTAATTATCAACTTTTATGATGTTGTAATATAATTCAATTTATGTTCTATAAAGATAATCCTGTTGGTTCTATATTTGATAATTGAATTAACTCTTTTTTCTTATCTCACTCTATGCGTCTTTGGTTAGTTCTAGAATGTAAATAGATCCTCTTGATAAAAATATTCAATCCAAATCAACAAACGGTAAACAACAATAATAATATAAAAGACACATAGGAAAATAATAGAAGCTGGGAGAATTATCGCAGCTTCTAGAGAGAATTAGGCAACAACAAATAATTTTCTTAATATATGTAAGTGTGCAATCATTGTGATGAACATAGTATTTAATAACTTTACGCCCTTAGCAACAAGTAACCTTCGATTAATTCAGATTAGATAGTCATTAAGTTGATAAATCTAATGGAATAGCACACAAATGTTGTTATTATGACATCAATTGCTCAAATTAGAATGTGGCTATTGCATGTAATTAAGAACGAGCTGTACATCCCAGTTTAAAGTGTCCAAAAGAGCGACTAGTTCCTCTGATGAGAGACCATATTCCTACCTCAGTAAGCTTAGCAATCTATCCCATAGGTCACTATTTTGATTATGATAACTTTGACTAATCTATTTTTATTCCTAATCATCATCATTTTACTCTTCCTTTTCCTGTTTCAGCGTATTTAGTTATATACTTAACATTTACTTGTTGAGCTCTTCAAATTCCAAGTGCTATGACTCTGGTTATTACTGATAAGTATTCTTTTCTAATTCATGTTATTGCATCTAGCGTTATTAATAGTATTATCTATGATTTTCATCCTGTAAATGTTGCTATTCTCTTTTGTCTAGGACACTAATATTACTTTCCGTACTTTCTTTTTTCGAACTTACGATATTCTCTATTGATGCTTCTACTTCATCAAACAGTCCCTCAGAATCTCTATTTTATTCTAAAATCTATTTCTACTAAGCAGGCATTATTACTTGTTTCTCTGCCAGATCGTTAGCGTAGAATAGCTTGATCAAATATTCCTGCTGCTTCTTTAAAATGTGAGAAAGCAAGTCTTCATTATCATCTTCATTATTATTAACAGATCTTTTGCTATCCTCCTCTTTATTTTGTTACTCCTCCTGCTCCTCTACCTCTTGATTCAGCTAAGGTTGTAACTACTGTTGGTTTGTATTGCTAACATTATGCTCTATGCTTCCCCTATTTGACTCCCTCAGCTCCTTCTAAGTGCTTTGATCTACAGGACAAATTTAGTTAAGCATTTCAGATAGATTTCTGCCATCATCTAGTTCATCATTTGCGCCAGAATTAACTTAATCATAATAGCTCTCTATGTCTTGTTCTTCGAGAGACTCAATTGGTTAAAACTGTTCATGATGTAATTCTAAGTTTTGGTGATTGTTTTCTTCATATTCTTCGCTTTCACTGGTTAGATTGATTACATTAATAGGACTATTCTGATTTGAACCAATCAATGATCCTGTTCTTTAGGCACCATTGAAATATTGAGGATTCGTTGAGGATACAAGGGATTGCTATTTAATCGATATCTACTGTTGGTTTGCTTATTATTAAAAGCTTTACTTAGGAGATAATATTATTCTCTAATTATTTTGAGCATGCCTCTCCTCTCTTTTGTCTTATCCTTCCAAGTCAATTACAATCGTCTTCCCTATTTTCATTGAGCCATTATTTTTATGAAGATTTATCTTATTTCTATTATCATTGCTATTGAAATTCCTTCTCTTATTCTTAGCATCATCA
>Ga0302284_1000491_pt1 | contig 18463 bp, 7 predicted proteins | sample III_Fen_E2_1_FD_198760 | JGI IMG/M metagenome (GOLD analysis project Ga0302284, IMG submission 198760) | Peat permafrost microbial communities from Stordalen Mire near Abisko, Sweden - III_Fen_E2_1 | ecosystem: Environmental > Terrestrial > Soil > Wetlands > Permafrost | place: Sweden: Abisko...
GGATAATATTCTTAAATTCGTTGCATCTGCAGCAGAAAACGAAGAAGAAAATAATTAGATGCTGGAAATATTGAGTGATGTCAGATTCTCGCAGATAATGAACATCTACTGATATGATTAAGCTATGAGAGCGTTGTCTTGACCACTTGGAGAGCTTTCTAAAGTGACATTACTTTAAATCATAGCTATTTTTTATTCACTTGAAGCTATTTCGGCAGCAGAATTTTGAATCATTATTAAAGCAGATTGGGTTTGTTTTGTATTGTAAGGCACAATGAAATGAGTATTAACCCAAGAGATACTCGAGCAATTCCTGAAGTTCATCTGCTAGATAATTGTTATGTTTGCGAAGATAATATTCTGGAAGTTTCTCAAGTAAACGTATCCTGTTGTTGTTTCCGGAAGAAGAAAAGTGCCATTCTTGAAAGTTAAGCTGGAAATAGAAGAATTTGTAAATAGAGTTATTTTGGCGTTAGACAAGAAATACACTGAGAAACCTTGAAGATCATATGAAAGTGTGAGACTCTGTGAGCCTTCAACGTACGGTGCAAGTATAGCAGAGTTGTTCTAATGTACTTGGAAGTTTATTTGGTTTGTGAGAGGATTGTTAGTTATTGCATTCAGCAGTTATCTTTCCTGGAGCAATGCAGAACTTTGTAATTTCATGGATTTCTTGCAATATCCTGCTGAACTCTGATTCTTTGAATAACTTTTCAATAAAACTTTCAATGAAATCCCTCCACTCGAGTTGACACCCTTCAGCCAGAGCATTAGTTAGAAATTCTCAACATTTAAACCGCAAGCATGCAATTTAACAAAGTATTGTTGTGATAATGTCTTGACTAAGGAAATTGTAGAGACTGAATTCCAAGAATAGATATAAATTGCATTGATATCTACTATGAGAAAGTATTTTTCGGATTAATTTCCTCCTTCAACAAGCTAAATATCAGTCAGATCACTAAAATGGTAGTTCAAAATTTAAAACATTAAGCCATAATTTCCAGGTAAAATCGAGTGGATTCCTATTCCTTTTTGGCCCATAACAGCCATTAGAGAATGGTTTAGGAAAATAAGTTTGAATTCCCCTCGAGTATGCATGGGTAGTCTTATCTATTCAGTGAACTAAGAAAAAACAATCCAAAAAATGATTTAAAATTACAATAAAAAATGTGTGATTTTCAAAAGCTGTCTAAAGCTGAATGATTACTTAAAGATAACTAGCATCAGCCGATAGAACAATCAGATTGTAGCCATCTACCAAGATTACTTAATTCCATTGAGTTTCTACCTAAACATAGCTAAGAGCACCATCTAGATTATTATGTGTGACTTACAGCAGCTAAAGAGAAGAATCAAAGAATTGTACATCATTACCTTATCCAACTACCACCAAAATATGCTTATCAGTGGTGTTACTAACAGGATTAGTTGATAATATCTCAACAATACTGAAAAATTCAATATTATTGGAAGTATCTGCTAAAATAACCATAGGTTTCTCACTTTATATATCTGCGTCACAAGAAAGGTAAACTCTAAAATCAAAGGTTATAGCTGCCACACAAGCATCAAGGGCAACTACTTTGAGGATTGAAGAGTCTGCATTCACAGCTGATACTCCCCAAGATGATTCAAAGAGTATTATTTCTTCTTTTAGGGAAAATGAGCTATTCACTTAAATTATCAAAAACCTTCTTACGGAGGTACCAGTGACACCTAAAATACTATTATTCTGCTTTTCAAAGTCTTCAAGCATGTAATCGAATAGGTAATCATCCCAAGAGACACTAAATAAGAGCCCTTTAGATTGATCAAACAAGCTTATCGATTTGCTGGCTTCGATAACTAGACAATATTAATCGAAAAAGAACAGTGAACCAAATCGATTTAAGCCATTAATCATTGTAAGTGGGTAGCTTGTTAAGACTGAAAGTATTTCGAAGTCAAAGAAAATAATATTTGAGCCTTTCCATTGCAGGAAAACTACTATCTTTGAAGACAGAAGCAAAGAAGAAACAGCAGCTGAAGAAGTTAAATTAAACTGCTAAGCACTAAAGGGAAACACTTCTGAGAAATCGTAAATCACAGCTTAAAAGAGAACACTTGTGTCAATGACTATGAAGATGTCTCTTTGATTATCGTAGTATGCGAATGAAGATTCAAAGAACATCACAAAATCAGATGTCAATGAAAAAAGAGTATTTCCAATTATCAAAACCTATTTATGCTCTATGAAGATATAATTTTAAGAATAAGGGTCCCAATTTATCTATGGATATTCCGTAGTGTTGTAGGTTGCAACGAGCTTAGAACTAGCCACATTGATGATTGATAATAGATTTCTGCTTCCTTACAACGATTGTAAAATAAAGATATTTTCCTTGGAGCATCCAAAATACGAGTAGTCTCTTAAGAACACATAACTGAACTGTTTCTCTTGCTCAATTTTCAAAGGCAGATCATAACCTTCTATTTTTTAACTGTAAGAGACGAACATCATCTTCATTGGCTCACATTCATTGATAGGCTAATTCTGCAAGACATTATCTGAATCTGCAGGGATTGTCTTGAGGATTTTATATGTTCTATATTAAAGTATATCAATTTAGTCTAAGGCGTGTATAATAAAGGATTACCTAAATACATTACTAGCAATTAAATCAATAGAGATAGCTTAAAATACACTGGATTATTAGAAATCTGGTTTTTAATAGCTTATAAATGGGTAGCTTGTGTAGTCAATTATTCCAATAACAATGGAATCTAGAAATTCAATAGACTCCATGACAGTAATGACGGATTTAAATTCAACGAATGCTTAGGTGTTGAAGATACCATCCTTGAAATAATAGATCCCAGAGTTATTTATGTAGACATATGGCAGAAATCGTGATATCATTCCAATACAATTATTTCTGTCATAGCATAAATCAGAGAATTGATGTGTATATTGTGGTGCTGAAAAGTCATTTAAGTCGTAGATGAAAAACTAATAATCAGAGCAAATCATAAGAAGACTGAATTAAGAAGAGAGAATATCTGAGAAAGGAAAGACTGCAAGGTACGGATCTAGTTAAAGCAGATTAGATTAATCGAAAATATCGAAAATCAAAGTATAAGAATTCGAATTTGAATCACTGAAAAGCAGATATGTGATTCCATGTTATTAACCTGGTATCATGTAATACATGGAAATATCGGATTAAAGTAGTATAAATTTGGCAGTTATCCGACTGATGATGTTAGGAATCAGCTGCAGATTCATTTTGAAGATGCCGCTATCACTGGTGAAATAGATATTCTCTTGTGAATTGATGGAGAGCATAATAATCTCTTTATTTAAGTTGTCTAGTTTCAGGAAATGGCCGTTTTGTACCATAATATGATTGAATTATTTTTCAAAGTTGGACTCTTCAAGCTCATGAGAGAGAATCAATTCAGTATTACTAATTTGATTAACTACCAAATCCTTGATAATGTAATAGGAGATTGTGTATTTGAAAGCTTCATCTGTGTTTTTTAAAGAGCATCATTTGAGAAAATTTACAACTTAAGAAACAACAATATGGTGAATTTGTTTAAGAATTGGAATTACCTGATGTTATCGAGTAAGAGGCAATGAAAATCTGGTTTGAATCTGTTTCAAGGACATATCTTGTCAAAATCAAGGAATTATAACCAGTGGATGTTTTAAATGTTGTCGAACTGGGGTGCAGAGTGCTGAAAACTAACAAAGTGCTTGGATCCAAGAGGATGTAAGAGATTGTAAGGTCCAATTCTATTGTTGAAATAACTATTAGATTTATTTCGATTTTTATTTCAAAAATAGTAGAATCAGCTGGTAACGCTATTGTATTAGTTAGCTTTATGCTCAAAGTAGATAGATCGTAGATTAGTAATGTGCTGCTATCTGTAATCAAGAAGAAAGAAGATGAATCAATAAACTTAAAGAAAGGTGTGCTTTCGTTGATGGTTTAAGACGAATAAGTGGATTCTGAGAAAGCACTGAAATACATAATCTTCGAGGAAGGCTGAGATTTATTGAAAACAGCGATTTAATTATCAAATTAAGCAACACTTAGGGAATCTCCTGAACAAAGAGGTATTAGTCCTAACATAGGAGTTACATAATAATTGATCGCTTCAATAGTAGCTGAATTAAAGAGTTTGCCTTGAATGAATGAAATAGAAGAAGTAGAAGAAAGCGGAAAAGTCGTAAATTCATTAAAATAAATAACTTTCTTTAACTTAAGATTGAAAGAGTTCAGGTAGATTATCGATGTCAGATATTATCTGGAATCACTTGGATTTGTATGCTTGAGCCCAAAGATAAGGACGGAAGCATGTTAACTGTCTATCTACATCGTTACATTAGTCGAATCAACGATATGTAGCAAATCTAAGGGATTTTCTGTTGAATTTCCATTTGATATTTCCTCGATCTGATTTTCAAGGACTATTCTATTGTTCTTGTAGATCAGTGCTTTCAAGTAAGAAAGATAGTTAAGTGCGATTATAATGTGTGTACCTCTGTATGTATCCTTCGCTAAAGCTATGATTTAAGTGAAATCTACATTCAGCGAGGTTGATTTCTCAGAAGCACAGGAAGAAAGCAAACTCTCTGTGCTGCCAGAAGAATTCATCAATATCACATTAGAATCTGTTAATATCAGGAGTTTATCTGTAATTATTGTAATATTGCTGTGCTTAAACTGCTTTTTAAGAGCGCTATTGAAATCGAGGAATTGACTCTTTAACGTTAAAGAGGCATCGAAAATATCAATAGGTAAATGCTAGGAATTGTCTAGACAAGCTAAGTAAATAAGGATATTTCCATTTGAGTCTTGAGTTTCCATTTGAATGAGGTCATAGCTGTTAAAAGTTGATATTGTAGATGTTGGATTAAAGGTAAATGCGGAGTCAATTAAGGCTATTTAAGGGATATAATATAGAGAAATCGAAGAATCTGAGGAAATTAGAAAACTACGAGTCTGTCTTGCATATCCACAAGCTACTATTGTTTCAGCTAAATCTTAACTAATAAATTTGAATATTGCTGCATTAGGAACCCACAGAACAGCTGAATGCGTTTTGCAAAATAAGACAGCTCCTTCCTCAGGAATATAAAAGGAATTTATGAAATTCTATTAGGTTTAAGTCAATGAAGAGGTTGGAAGTTATGTAACAGATTCTGAGATGGTGCCAGTATCCCCAGCAGAGATTGTGAGCACTTGAGAACTAGAAAAGAAAAAAATTACATTTTCTGCTGTAGCAACCAACACCAGGTCTAGGTTGGGTTTATGTTAGCTCTAGAAAATAATGTTGTAGCTCCATAAGATCATCACCGATGCTGTTAGTTCATGTGATATAAAAAATCAATGATAAAAAGATGATTTCTTGAATTGTTACTCACCTGCTAAATGGCTGCTTTGAAAGGTGAGGATGTGAAACTAATTATTTGATAAAAATATCCAAGAATACTTGTTGTTAATCAGCGTACTTGGCAAGGCTGTTCTGTTGATTAATTACCAATTTTGGTATTAATCAATAAATTTATTGTAAATCACAAAGAAAGAATCGTTGATAGTTTAAACAGATAGGATCGGACTGGATCCATCGATGTAAATATTGAAGTCATCGCTGCTGGGAGTGTATCCACGAACTTCGTATCTATTATAGAAAAGTAAACTCTCTGAAGGACCATCTGATACTTGCACGCCCTCTGTTGTTTGAAAATTGCAGTAAGAATAACTTGCAAAGAAGATACTCTTAAATTTGTTTAATTAAATGGGAATAAGATTCCATGTTTTTGAAAGAAAAAATAGAAAGAAATCTTAGGTCTGTAACATATCAAAAAACGCAGTAATAGAATAGCCTTCTTTGGGGGAAGGGAGGGGGTATTGAAAGATCTTAAAGTTCTTGAGCTTAAACCACAAATTTGCTTTTATCTATTACCTACAGTCGAAGCAAAGCAGTTTGATGCCAAGTCGATGTCTCCATCTAAAGATCCACATAATTCTGCTAGCTCGCAGAAATTCATGTCATTTGTGAGATAGCCCTCAGGACAGACACTTGCCATTAAGATTTCTCCTGTGAGTTCGTCTTTAAAAACGACTTTATTAAAAGTAGTTGAGAAAATACATTCTGTCTTTGTTGAGCTCAAATCGAATCCATCTTCACATGTTCCGCATTCATAAGTAGATATTTATTCTTTACAGAAACTAATAGACTTTTCATAGCAAATCCCCTATTAAGATAATAGATAATAATCAGAAGAACATGCAGTGCCACATTTATTGGTTTATTCTGCAATCGAGCAGGAAAGACACTCATCAGCTGAAGGCCCATAGCAAGTTAAGCACAATGTATGACATTTTTGGCAGGATTTCAGACCTGCATTGTAATACCCATCACCACAAGAGAAAAAGGAGCATTTAGTGATGGTTACAAACCAAAAAGCAAAGAGTAATAATAATTTCATCTGCTTTTTATTATTATATTTTTTCTAATCACTGATTATTTTTTTGTTTCTCTAGTGACTAATTTCTTCTTTCTATAAGACTTTGATAACTAAAAGAAACTGAGATATTTCTCTCTTCTTGTTTTCAAGATATCTTTGGTTTAATTGGTATTAGTAAGTTTTAAGGTTTAAATTAGTCAATCGAATTCAGATGAAACTAAAAAAACATATAAACACTTTGTTTTCATTATTACAAGTGCAAATTCAAATGAGACTAGACACGCACTCAGAATAATAAAAATAGAAAGAATCTTTGTTGTTTTCAAGAATTAATTGTTTGTTCTTCTTATACCTCCTCTTCCTCTTCCTCAGCTTCTTTCTTATTCTTCTTATTATTTCTAGGAAATTGGTTAAAAGAAAAGCTTTTAATATAATTAATGTTTTCAGCCATTTCTTTCTTGGGATCTTCATTTAGCATCTACGAGTTTAACAGATAGTCTTATTGATCGAAGCTTTTGCTTTCACGATTCATCAGATTATTATTTGTAGAGAAGATATCCCCTTGAGAAGTTAGAGGGGCATGCTCAGTGAATCTTTAATTATTGAGAATCAGAGCTGATGGACACTAGAGCGTTTACATTTCCTATTCGTCTCGTCTACTAAAAATAGAAGATTAGTGCGATTAGTGGGGGGTAAGGTAATAAATACATTAATATTTTGATTTCAAGAAAAAGAAAAAAGCTTGATAAAAAAACAAAGGATTCATGTGAATGTAGTTTTTCATCTAATTATGAATATTAAGTGGCTTACTTCTCAGAGGAGGTTGATTTCAGAATGTTGTTGGAGAAAAAACCTGGATTTGTAGGGAAAAAATTATCAGAAAAAAAACGATAAAGACAAAAGAATAACTCTTTTGAGATCAACGAAAACCAAATTTTATGTTTAAATTTAACTAAATAAACGATTCCTTACAATTCTCAGTAGCTTATGGCTCATTTTTATGGGTTAAAGAAGTCACAGGAACTAACTTTGCAAACTTTGATTCTTAATTCAAAGAAACGATTAGAGTCCTCAATTTCAGTCTATGCACTTTCAGAATAGCTTTGAGTTTCTACCAGGCTTTGTGAGATCGAATGCTGCTTTCAATTTTAATTGTGAATCGATCAATTGTTTTGGGGAATATTTTTTTTAATAGCACTATGATGGGATAGTACCAACTCTTCTCATTATAAGAAATTTTATCAGAAACTACTAGCTTAAAGAATTACAGGAAATATATAACGTTCGTGAGGATTAGCAATGCAAAATAGATTGGTTAGAAGACTTCATTAGTGGAGGTGAAGTTCAGTAAAGCAAATTGAAATGAAGCAAAAATGCTGAAACTGCTGAAAGAATCGAGTTGGTTTAAGAACTTCCGTTTATACGGCTAAGTCAAGTATGTTAAGCGGGAGTAGATGAGAATGATTAAGCTGATGACACATCCTGCAATGATTTACGATGAGTTTAAGAGGTTGATTAAGAAAAACACAAGAGATTTTGTTATGATTTTGTAAAGTTCCCAGTAATAATACTTGTCTTTATATTCAGCGTAGAAGAAACTGTAATTCAGATAGATTAAGGAAGTGTACAGCTTATTTTTGTTTTTTCTAAGCTAAAACGCAAAGATTCTCACAGGAATAAGAACTGTGAGCAAGATTAAAATAGGTAATCCTACATAGTACCCGAAGATTGTGTGCTATGTATCACCGCACTCAAATTAAACATCTGCTAAAACATATTACTTTGAACCTATCTTGGTGCAAGCTATGATTTCGATCAGTATCAATACTATGCTTGGGTAGAGGAGATAGTAGAGATAAAAGAATGATGTCCTAATGTATCTGTAGTTCAACAAGGATTAAGAAAAATTTTCCCATTTCAAAACACAAATAATTATTTTTAATAATAAAAATCAATAAATTACCTTTTGAGGAAGGATAAGATAACGGTGTATTTCTTCTTTTTAAGAGAAATGAGGCAATAAGTGGTTATGATCACAATCGCTATGATAAAGTACAACAGAACGTTGAAGAAATTAACTAGCAAGCGCAAGTACACAAATTAGATTTATGAAGAATCTTAGGGTGAATCAGAATGAAGATTTTCGATGATGAAGCAGTCTAAAGAGGATTTAGTGGTGGAAATAGGGTTGCCGAAGAAATTCATAACTAGAGATAGACCTGAAGGAAGGTTGAAGTTGAATTTTGAGATGATTTGCAGGAGTTGGAAATGATTAATGAGCTGCTTAAAGATGATACTCTGTTGCTTAGAGTTGAGAGAAAATCCAAAATTAATGATACCAGCACGTTTGAGATACATGCCCTTGACGATGTTTTGCATGTAGTTGCTGATTTTGATAGACAAATAGCCCAGGTATGTCCCAAAGAGAAGCAACATGGAAAATGAAAGAAGGATTTAGTTATTTTGCTCTGAAGCTGCATTGCAATTTGTGCAAGAATATTGCCCTGCTCTTCCGTACCTTGAGTTTGACTAGGATAGCATGTAGTAGTCACAGCTTTAGCATTTAGGACCATAAGACCCAGAAGTGCAATTCAGGTTCCTGTTGGGGAAAGAAGAATATTTCAAATAAATTCCTTGAGTTTTAGGATTCATTTTTTTGTTCAAAATATTTAATAATAAATTGTTATTCATACTTGGAGAGATTCTGGAGGCAATTCTCTGGTGCTAAGTCACAATAAAGGATTGTGGAAGTTCCTGGTTCCAGCCAATAGCCAGTGTATAATTCAATAGTGTTACCTGCACAGCTTTTAGCTTGGTCAGGGCAGTTTTAGCAGATTTAATCAAATGAAGTTGGGATAACAATCGAATATGTATTATCCTGGCAGATTTTACATTCATAATAGCCAATCTAAGAGATAGTATTGAACACTTCTCCAGGCTGACAGGGACGGAAAATGGATTTGATTTTTAATTCGGTTGTCTTTGTTTTCCATAGATAATTTGAATCAATATTTGTCAGAGGGGCTTCAATGTTAAATGAAGAAGTTGTAGAAGGCTTAAGTAGCATAGCTACTTCAATGTAACTAGTGGTATTCTCAAAGGAGTTCAAATAATTCTAACCTTGTAGCTTAATTTTTCTTAATTCTCCTGTAAAAACAATCTCCGATGAGGTTAAAGTAAAACTATTGTAGGATTCCATCTCCTAGAAGATGAAATAATATTTATTTCCTAAGGTTTTCTATTCTTCAGTAAAGGAGAATACGATGTTCAGAGGTTTTCCAGCTTCATCAAACCATGTAATTAGGATCTAAAAGGGATATTATGATGTGAAAAACTAATCAAAAAATATTAAAAAAAAGAACTAATGATTTTACTTTCTCTTTTTGCTAAGATTAGGATGAAACACAGTTGAATGTATTAAGGATTTTATTCTCATTTTCAACAATGAAGCGAGTAGGATACATCGCAACGTCATCCCCATAATATTTAGCTGAATTGGAACTAAAAATATCCTTGAAAAGATCTGTTATTATGGAAGGTTGGAGTTATTCAGAAGAAGCAAAATAGCGTATTCCTCCACCTATGAGAGCAGTATTTTACGATATTCTTGATTTAGATAGAGAAGAAAGATCGTTGGCAGATATTAAAGAGTCGATTATGTACAATCCACCTCCAGAGAGTTATGCTGAGTTATTACTGATCTTACTGTTCTGCAGAAAAATCACAGAATTCGATGCGAATATTGCTCCTCCATTGAAGGTAGAATCATTAAAAAGAAACTAAGAAGAAATAATTAGCAATCCTACTGTTTTCAAGCAATAAAGTGCAGCTCCATCTCCTTGGGAGTTCACAACACCAACAATTTTTGAATTAGTAATAGAGTAATTAGCCTCGCTGAGCGAAATGCTTTGATCAAAATCATCTATCAACTGGATTTTAAGAGCTGAAAAGAGCACATGAGGAGATGAATTAGTTAAGATTCTTTATTGGCTCCAGGAAGTTGTATTGATTATTAGATTATCAATAAGGAAAGGAGTCATATTTATATCGATGTAATTGTTGATTAAATAACAGTTTTCTATTAGAATTGTCTTCAAAGTGATTGCTTTTGAGCTCACAGAATTCAGGAGATTTTCCGCTTATTTTATCTCTAAAAAACTGATGTTTGTAGCAGAAGTAGAAGCTGTCTGAGAAACAGAAATAATCGATTAAAATCTATTTGCAATATCACTAATTTTCACATGATCTAAGTATACTATCCCACCGACTATGCTGATCAAAGGAAAATCTGATTCATCTAATGGAGAAATGTTATCGATTGTAATATCAGAAATATTCACAACAGAGGAAATTGATTTAGCACTAGTTGTAGAGACTTTTGATTTTTGTGAAGTCACTGATTCGGAAAACAAAGCATTCGAAATCTTCAGGAACTCAGCAAACCTACAAAAAGTTGCATTTACTTTTGTTATCGTTACTCCCAGCTCAGATCCAGTGATTTAAAACAATGAATTGTACTAAGGAGAGATTAGTAGATTCTGCATTATTCTTGTATTCGAATTTATGTTCACAGCCCGAAAGGAAATATCCGCTATGGAAAGGTTCTTAACTAGAGTCGTGTTAAGTAGATTAGATTGAATACACACATAGAAAGCTGTTAGTTCAGATAGAGAAACAAAATCAGAAGAAGTCACATTCATGAATGTTCCAGCTATGTTTGATGAAGGGTAGGTTCCAGCATTTTATGATTAACTTGACAGATTTATTTTGGTGATTGATATAGTTGAAACGTTAATTGCAGAAAGAAGCTAGAATAGTATGATCGGCTGAGTAACGTTAATTTAATTCATGATTAATTTACCAGATACCTTTGTGTTGCTTACAGAAATAACTGCTTAGCTTAATCCAGTTGCATCATCATCCGTTATTTTAAGGATAATCTCAGATAATATTATCTTCCCAATATCTTTGAACTGCATTCTCCCTGATAAAGTTATGTTTTAAAACACCACTGACTCAAATCCTACCAAAAAAAGCGATGTTTCAGCTAAATCGATGGTTCCATTTTTAAACACAATCGAAGAAATATCTTGATTTGAAATTGTTATCACATTGTTGACTGCAGATCCATCATAGATTCCTACATAGAATCCTTGCAAATCATATTCCAACTCGAGGGCTCTCTCTTATTAGATATCAAAATAAGTTGGAATATTAATTACTTATCCTGAATTTTAAATCACCATCACAATTCTCTGTATTCGATTAATATTCTAGAAATTAATATGATCAAATTAATACATTTGCTCTGCAGCTTCAGGGTTGATTTGGGTCTCAAAAATGCAGGAATTTTCATCAAAAGTAGGGTTTAACCATTTATTCTTTGAGAAATCAGCGATTTCGATTTGTAAATGCTTTATCTCCGACTGGAAATTCATAGAAATTATTTATAGTATCTTCTTGTTGTCAGTGATTTCTATTTGCATATCTTGCAATGAATTCTAAGAACAAGATATTTTATCAATGAGTTTGTAGGAAGATGTCATCCCATGCAACAGATACACGTAGATGTTACTTAAATCAGTAATCACAAAGTATTAATCCTCTAAAAGTTGAACATCACTTATTTTCAAGAAATCTGAATTCTCGATAAGATAGATTTCAGCTAATGAAAAGCTATGACAGTCGAATATCATAACACTTGAGACTGACACTACTGCTATCCATTTAGAGTTGTTGAGGCTGATCAAAGAAGACTGGAAGGGAATGGAGGATTTTGCTGAAAAGTTAATAGATGAGATAAGATGTGAGGTTTGATCGAAAGAAACTGAAAATGCATAAAGATAAAAATCATCTGTCACATAAATTGAGGATAAGTCTGAATCAGCAAAGATAGTGTTAATATTAGTCAGAAAACTTGAAAACTGACTGATAAGTGATAAGGTATCTGATAAAGTGTAGACTTATAAAGAGCTATTAACAACCAGTAGAAGAATTTAGCAATCATTAATAAAAGAAACAGTAAAATCTATCTCAGAATAATCTAACTAATTTGCAATAAGAACAGAATAAGCAGCAGTGTAAGGAGGTGAAGATGCTGATTGAAAATTTATTAGCTGCAAGGTATTGTCGTTTAAAATAACACCAAGGAAATTTCCTTAAATTCTTGTTGAGAGAATGGTGACACTTGTCGATGGTGAGAATATTATTGTATTAAGTACAGCAATCTCGTCTGGATTAGTTTGAGTAGTAAAGGTTAAAAGTTAGATTTGTTTTGGTGAATACAAAAATATCTAGGAACAATCTGAAGTGGAAATGATTTTGGAGTCAACATCAAAGATGATTTCCTTGAGAATCCGCTCTTTTGAGAAAATAATTAGCTGATTCTTGAGAACTACCAAGAAATAATCTTTCTGCAACAGAGAAGAAGTTTCAGTTGTAGAATATTATGAAAGTTTACATATTTTCCAACTTTGCAGACAACCAGAGTCTTGAATTGACTGAGCTTGAAGCACGATATCAACAGTATTCAAGGAAATATTGAACTTCTTAATTCCCAATGTGGTAGCATCAAAGTACCACATTCCTTAAAATCCAACGAAATAAGCTGAAGATTAGTATTCTAAAGCTACATTGTTCCTTTATTTCAATAATGTATTTGACGTTCTCAAAGCTATTTCGTTGAAAGGAAACAGATTTTGTAAGTCAATACAAGTTAAAGTTGAGTATGTATCCTTCAAATTAACTTGCAGCATGCGATTACTTGAAGAATCAATAAGAAATTAATCGAAATTTCCATAATACTAGAGAGTCGTGTTTAAGGAAAAAAATGAGTCTACTATTCGAAGAACTGATCTGGAAGGGTAGTATTCCATTGAAATCGAGTAAGCATCGTCTACGAAGATAGAACTATACTTCTACTGGATTTTATAATCAATACTATGTGTGAATAGATCTGTTGTTAAATCATCCATTGAAACCACAGAAATAACAAAAGATGTATTTAGTTCTTTCCAAAATACTAGATTCCCAGAGTAGCAACCTAAGAAATGCCTTCCAAAGAGAGAATTAAACAGCGGGTTTGAGTTCTTCACAAACGGAAGGGCATATCCTATTTAAGAAGAAACAAGCAGCATCACAAGAGCAGACTCGTCACTGCACATTACAAAAAGATCATTCGCAAATGTTAGATTATCGATTTCTTTTGAAATCTCCAGGAGTATATTCATATCAAAGTCCTTTACCTGCACGGTAATATTATCCGTGAAGCTATTTTTATACCCAAGAACTATGATAGACCCAAAGATATTTAATTTCAGTAATATTTGTCCACTAGAAACTAAAGATACTTTAGAGTATTTTAAAGTCTTGAAGTTGCTGTCTGTGATATCAAACTAATATATCTAACTATTAGTCCCATCGAAGAGAAGCATCGAATTGTCAGTTTCTTTAAATTCATTTGTAGAGATTGAAAAAGTAAAACTTTCTATTGATTATGTGTAATTATACAAATAATTGATAGCTCCAATGCCTGAGACAAACACGATGGGGGCTGTTTCTGAAAACAACACTGAACATCCTGAGGAAGATTATGATCCTGAATTGCAACTAGATATTGAAATCGAGAAGGTTAACTGGTTTTACTTGTTCAGATTGAAAGTTTTAAGAATCTGCTCATCACATAAGGTAATCAAATTTAAAGTCTTGAGATATTTTGGGGGAACATTTTAGCATCTACTGATGAAATCATATTCAATGTCGTTTATACCTTCTAAGAAAGAGAAAACAAGTAGTTTTTCAGTTAGGTATGGAGTTTGCTAGGCGATAAACAGCATGACTAGACTTCGTTCCACTAATTGAATATTCAATATCGTTCCTTCAAATGAGTAACTTAGTTATTATCCAAAGGGCAAGAGCATATTACCGATAACTAGCCTATCCCTCTTGATATGCCCTCTGTTTATCTAATCCGAATTTGTCAGAGCACTTGAATAGCCATATTAAATATTATTAAGTAGATTATTCTTCCTACCCAAAAAAGGACCAGATAATAACGTGTAATCAAAAGATCCTAGATTTTCTATATTTTCTGTATTTTAGATCAATTGTATGAAGGAATATGTGTAAATTGGGTTGGATTTATCAATGGAGAAGGTTACTTTGGTCTGACAAAACAAAAAATGTTCCAGGTCTATTAGAAGAAAAAAATAAAGTTAATTTGAACAAAGAATCTTCAAAATAATGTGAGCCAAAATCAACTATTTTTAAATGAAATTTACCGTATTCTTAAGCTGTAGTCAAAATGAAAAGTGAAGGTTCATCTTGGTATGGTACAGAGGAGAAATAAAAAGGAATCTATTGCTAGCCTAAATCTTCTTACCAATCATTTAACACAGTGTATGTCATTGGGATTATAGAACTGAGATATGTCAGAGAAACTAAATCATATACCTGATAGGTTGTGGTGACAAATATTTCATTGTTAAATTATTCGCCGTAGACAATTAAAACATTGAGATCTTGGGAGAAAATTGCATTGAAATTTTAATAATAACCTGATGTACTTGTTTAGAGGTTGTGTGATTGAGAGAATAACTGGCTTAATGGCTGCTAGTTGATGTCTTACAGATATATCATAGTGGAAGAGAGGAAAAGGAGATATTTCTCATTTAGAAATTGTATAAATATGATTTCAGGTAAATCGAGAATAGAAAATTCTGTTTTTACAATAATATCGATAATTTATATCAAAAATGTTGAATTTTAAGAATCACTATCGGCAAAAGCAATCAAATGCGCTGGAGAGGAAGAGCTGATGATAGAGATTTGTTTAGTAGAAGCTACAGTTGTAGTCATTTATTTTAAGGATTTCCCTTCGATGTTTGAGAATATCCCGAGAGTTTAAGTGAGTAATACATCAGATGAAGCAAGAATTGTTAAAGGAATAGCAGAAAAGAGAGTAAAATCTTTAAATATTTTAGTTTCAATGGTCTAGAGTGTACAATAAGAGAAGGTTATTTCAATAATAAATGGATCGATTTTGTTTCTTAGCAAGATAAATAGAATGCACATTTGGGTGTCTAAGTTCACACTCAGGTAAGTATTTTCTATTGTTTTGACATTGCCTATCAATATTTAATGCTAAACGCTAAGAACCTTACTAACTACCTAGCCCATGTCTCTGGCTACTACAACTGAGAAACTTTTATCAAAATTGAACCCAACTAATATGTCTACCTTTCTGATTCCATCTCTTGCAATGTCTGCTTGGAGTACCTGGAAATTAGGAAGTAGAAGCTCATATTCTAAGATGCATTCGTTCAAGATATTCTACTTTGGGATGAAATTCTCAAACAACTCCAAATTATTCTGATATCCGACGAGTAATTATTCGTTATTGTTGATGTCTGTCCAAGCAAGGAGAGCAGAAACGTCGAAACGATCGATTTTGATTGTTTTTATGAGATTAAAAGTACTATTATAGACTAGAATACTGTAAATCTAAGAAAAACCTAAAGCATAAAGAGTATTCGGTGAATCAGTAAGATAATAAATGTCATTTACGTGAGTCAAAGCAAGTGAGGGTGATGAAAATAAATATTATCCTTCTAAAGCAATCAGTTAATCAATAGTGTAGATGTCCATGCTATCACTAAAGGAAATCGCACACACTTTAAACTGAGGTAAAAAGTAGTAATTAGTGATTGTTCGTTATCCTTAGTAAAAAAATTCTTAAACATTTATTGTATTAATTTAGGCTGTAAAAACGGATATGGAAGTCAAGATAACTAGAGTGGATTCAGATTTATCAGAATTTTTGAATATCCCAGCTTTAACGTTGGAAGATTAAGCATTACCGTAAGCCTAAGTTAATTAATTCGATAATCCTATGCCAGTTTAATCCACAGTAATGAAAGATACTTAACGGACACAAACAATAATCAACGTGCTAGTAATATCATCAAATAATCCATAGTGAACTTCAGCAGATGTCAACGTCATTGAGAAATTGCTCGTGTTTGACAGTGAAATTAAGTAGACTACAGAGGGGAGAGAGGAAAAATTAGGAATTCAAAAACATTTAATCCAAAAATGATATTATTACATTTCTATCTCATTTATGATGTGGTGAAGAAGAAATTTTTCCCACTTTTTCCATGCTAGAATATCCTGCTGATGTCTGAGTTTTATATTTCAGCTGAAGGCATTTAGAATGTTTGTTTCAGCAGTCCTGTTGATAAATCGAAGACTTAGATTATTTAGAGATACACTAAGTAAGCCATGTCTTGAATAGATATTATTTAAAGTATTTCTTCTTTTGTTGAGGACACTACATTCACTGGATAAAGGAATTTCAAATCGCTCTTAGAATAAACTAAGGCTTGGGTTGGTTTGGAGATAATAAGATAATTAGTAGTATTTTAGAGTGTCAATGATGCTGAAAAAAGAAAAACAAACAATAATTAGTAAAAATTTTTGATTAATTTATTTTATAGTAATGAGAAGATCAAGTATTTGATTTTACTCGAGTAATCTAAGAAACAGATTTGATTACTAGCAGCACTAGAGTGAGCATACGAACATTTCTTGATTCGTTCACAGTATCCGTATGTGTTTGAAAGAGAGCTGCTGCTGCAATATTAAACGAGTTCATAAGTCAAGGAGCTATTTGAAGAGATAGATTCGTTTACTTATAGATAAGTATCCGTATTTTGATGAGATTTCAAGCATTATTCTTTGGATAGACTTAGTTCAAAACTGTCCTCGCACTCACCGCAGATTAGATCAGATTTGCAAGTTTTACAGAATTTAATGCCACATTTCTGGCATTCTATTCCATTCCCTTGAGATATGTAATATTATGAAGGGCACGTTGAAATGCATTATCCATTCAAACTGACGTTAGAGCATTGCATGCAGTCACTATCTGTGGAGGCAAAACATCCATCGCATTCTGAGTCACATTAAACGCAAGTATTGTTATTATCTATATATTCCTGAGAAATGCACAACTTTTGACTGGAGGAAAAGTTTTATGCAGTTGTAGCAGTGATAACAGCAATGACTGAAAGAAGAAGAGCTTTATTGGCTGAATTCATTTAAAAGGAAATTAAAAAACAATTTGTTTATTTTGTTTGATAATCTTATGGTAATTGTCACCTTAAGAAGCAGTTATATGAAAGATAAGAGAGATTTAACTTTGATTCATTATTTTTTTCTTATTTAGGATTATTCCAAAATTATTAATTCTTGTTCTATGTTTTAAAGCATCTTGATTGATATTTAAAAGAAAAAATGATATTTCTCTTCTCACACTTTATTATTAAAAAAGTGATAATTTTTTGATCTTTTGGCTTGGACAATAAATAATTATTCCCACGAAACATTAGCAAAACCATCGATTTTGTGCACACCATTTGTACTTAAAACACATAAAAAAATAAATAAACAATTCTTCTTCAATTGAATTTAGTTGATAGCTGGATTTAAGTTGTTGAAGCAAGAGAAATTCTTGATCCTATGATTCTCTTCAAAAACTTTTGGATTATCTTCCATCGTTTATTCGCTCTATAAAAACTTTCTTAGAATACTATGAACTTTTAAATTGAATTTGGGAACTTTTCATGCAGTGTCTTAAAGATCGGATACAGTTTGCTAGATGACCTCAGTACAATCTTGAACATCAAACTCGAAACAAGGGCCCAAAAAAAGAATACAATATTAATTAAGATCACATATGTTATTGAGAGCACCTTAACAGAACTGCTACTAGATTCATAGTTCGAAATTCCAACTTAGAGACAAGACAAAATTACGAAATTTCCAAGTTAATCGAGACTATTTAGATGTTTTTTCTTGTAAGGCTGAATTCTGTAGGTCAGCCTGATTTAAGAAATCAGAATTACTGATAGGAATGCTCCCTTAGCGATGGCATTATCAGTGAATAAATTAAACCCAATATTAATGAAAGACAAGGTCAAAATTTTAATCAGCTCCCAA
>Ga0302284_1000493_pt1 | contig 18401 bp, 14 predicted proteins | sample III_Fen_E2_1_FD_198760 | JGI IMG/M metagenome (GOLD analysis project Ga0302284, IMG submission 198760) | Peat permafrost microbial communities from Stordalen Mire near Abisko, Sweden - III_Fen_E2_1 | ecosystem: Environmental > Terrestrial > Soil > Wetlands > Permafrost | place: Sweden: Abisko...
TTCTTTCTGATTTTGAATTTTATCCCAAGAGGATTTCATAGAATCAAGTGAGAAATAAATATGTAAACATCAGTCAAATCAGTTCTTAAAATTATTGTTTCAATAATTAAGAGCATAGTGTTTTATTCAACTTCATTCTCTCTAAGAAAAGGTTAGCTTTCATGAGCAAGGGCGAAGACGAGGATTGGATCTTTATTTTCTTAATATGTTATCAAACTTATTACAAAAATATGAAAAGGTATTTTTTTACTAAAACAATAAAATGAGGAGTGTTCGAGTTTTGTAAAGAATGAAAATTATTCCAAAAATCACATCAAAATGCATTTGAAACGGTGATCGATGAGAATCTATATAGAAGAGAAGGAGCTTTTGAATTAATCTATGACGCAGTGAATATTAAATTTCGTATTGAAGATGAGTGAATAAAATCAAGAATGACTGCTTTTATCTAGAAAAGAAGTTATTAGAGACAACAGCAAGAGTGAATTAATAAATCAGACAATAATTATGAGCCAGCTGTTCAACGATTTGATTGAAAGTGCGTGTAGCATGAATTATGGAAAGAAAAACAAATTTAAGTTTTATTAGCAAATCAAAATAAAGGGAGTTATGAGGAACTGAAACTGCTTTTAAAAATGAGGAGAAATTTTGTTGAGTGAGTGAAAGAGGATATTGGATAATACCTCTGAATAATGAATAGGTTTTTAAGATATATACAAAGAATGCATGTATAAATAAATGAGAGTTTTATTAAGTAGAAAATATTTGGGAAAATTGAAAGAGAAGTATCTCCGGAATTAACCAGTAGATTGCAGGGTAGAATGGAGAATCCTTTTTTGATTAAAGATTGAAATATGAAGAGTTCTTCATTCTGCTTGCTCGAGGACTTCCTTGGCGAAATTGAAGGCTTCCTCAGCGGAGCAAGATGATTCTTCTGTCAACCATGGGTGAGATTGGATCTCAGCTGTGGTGATCCTCTCTTCAGGGTTGACGGAGAACATTCTTGTGAGCAGATCCTTGAAGGATGCTGAGAGATTGTAATTGTATTTCTTGGCGAGGTGATTCCAATAATTTTCGGGGTTGCCTTCGAAGAAATGTCTGAAATATGGGTCGGTTTTGACTGCCTTGAAGAAAGGAGGGATACCGTTGACCATACTGAACAGGACAACTCCTAAGGCAAAGACATCAACTTATTTTCCATCGTATTTGAGTTTCGCTTGGATTTCTGGGGCCATGTATCCTTCAGTACCCATAACTCGCTCAAATTTGCTGGTTTCACTGACAACAGATGCAAACCCGAAATCAGCTAGTTTCAAGGAATAGTCGTTTCCAATTAAGATGTTCTCGAGCTTGATGTCTCTGTGAGCATATCCATTTTCATGGGTGTGTGCTAGGGCAGCTAGTAACTAAGAGAAATAGAATCTAGCGATGTTTTCTGGCATGCTTTTCTTGGCAACCAAGTCGAAGAGCTCACCGTGAGGGAGATACTCAAAGACAAGGTTCTTCTTGTCAAAAGCAAGGAGCTCAATAATGTTGGGATGACGAAGAGCTTATAGTGCAGCTGTTTCATTGCGAATATCTGTGGAAGCAGATGCATAGCTCTTGAATTGCTTAAGAGCAAAAACGTTATCGCTTGAAGGCAATTTGGCAGTTCTGACAACACAAGTCTTGCCCTTGCCGATTGTTTTCATAATTTCGAGGTCTTCAATCTCGAGTAATTATACATTGATCTTCATGATATTTCAATGTTCAAACTATTGAGAGATGGAATCTAATAATTGAGGAGATTAGTTTGATAAATTATTACTTTCTTTGTTTTTTTGATTAAATGATTTTTCAAATATTCCTAACAATCCGGAACCCGCTCCTTTAAGTACTGCAAAAACAGCTCATAGACGCTCTTCCCACTTTGATTGTCTTAAGAAACCTGACAGATCCCGGGTTTTTCATTTGGGAAGAGTTTCTTCTTTCTTCTACCATAGCGTTTATCAGAATTACAGTCTGTCAGAAGAATTTTGTGATTTTGTTCCTCCCTCTCCCCATTCCCACTTTGAGCATCAGACACTTTTACGATAATAGACTGATAATTAATTTTGTATCTTCTACTTCTTCTTCTTCTTCTTCTTCTTCTTCTTCTACTCTTCAACAAAACTTATTTCATTTTCTGATTTCTATTTCTGATGAACTCAAACAATTTGTTTCTACATTTTTCGTTTAATTGGATCAGATAGAACATGAGAACATACCATATCATCAATGTATTTCTCTTTTCGATATGGTTATTTTCAATTACTAAGCTGTTGAGTTCAACAACAAACCAAACAAAACAGAGAGCCAACCATCGTGCAGATATGATTCAAATCTTTGTGGATTAAAAACAATAATATAAACGCAGATTCAAAGCTAAATTTAGTAAATCTATGCTATTGATGTATGGAGATGTTTTAAAAGGACAAAATATGGTAATAAAAAAAGGATGAATACTTTTTAAAAGGAAGATTAGAAAGTAGGTTGGCTGGGTGGGACTGTAGTGTAGGTATGCATCAGCTCAATTCAAGCTTTCAAAAGAATAAAAGGAAATATTGAGAGAAAGTAATAGTCAATGAGCTAAATTTTCTCATTCTGTTTGTCTGTCTGTGTTTGAAAAGATGTTTTAGTATGGTTGATTAATGTAAATTTTAGGAAGACAAGAAACTTTCTTTTATGGCATATGCTTTTTCTCAGCACATAATGTGATTTTTTGTGAAATTAATTGATTATTCATGATTTTATTATTTTTTTCAAATCAAAAAAGTGTGATTGTTGCTGGGGAATCGTTTTTTTTGTTATTATTCAACTATTTTTTCTGCTTCGTAATTTGTATCTTTTATTTTTTTGGAACATTTACTAGAAATAATAATATTTTCACTAATCGTTTATCCTTTGGCCTTCAAATTCACCTACAAATCTTAATAAATGAGATAATTTTCAGAAAAACCTGAGTCTGAGTGTGTTGGCTACGATACTGCTGACTAGATTGAAACTGATTTTCTAGTTTTTTCCTCTTGAGTTATTGTAAAAATTATTTCTAAAATGCTGAAAACAAAAAGTCAATGAGTTGAGAGATAAAAAGAAAATCAAGATATTTGGCGTAAAATCAATGTAATGTGAGAAATTTTGATGCATAGATGATGATCCATAAAAATTGAATTTTCTTATTTAATTAATAGTCCTAAAGAAAGCAAATAAACAAGTTGAAAGTTAGAAATAATAGTAAATTCTTTTTTGAATTATCCAGCAAGGCATGAGCAACAAAGTTGTAAGAGACCATTTATTTATCTTCATTTCAAGAATTCTTGGTTAATTTTGAACTGCTTTTGTTTGTTTGCAGGTGAAACTACCTCCTGAGGTGAATCGAGTGGTGTATGTGCGTAATCTACCTTACAAGATCACTTCTGAGGAACTCTATGATGTTTTTGGAAACTACGGACCGATCAGACAAATTCGCAAGTAACTTTCATGAAAAGAATGAAAAAAAATCAACTTGAGAATGCAACCATTTCTAACAATAAATTGTTTGTTTTTCTATGCGAAATAGGGGTGTCAGCGGTGACAAGAAAGGCACTGCATTTGTTGTTTATGATGATATTTTCGATGCTAAAACTGCGGTGGAACATCTCAATGGATTCAACGTCGCTGGAAGATATCTCATTGTGCTGTATTACCAGGCACATAAATTACTTAAAAAGACAGATCTCGCCAAGAAACAAGCAGAAGTCGATAGACTCAGGGAAATAAATGCAACATAATAGCTACAGAATCCATAATCATCTGCTCAAACTGCTTCTTCGTGATATTTATTGTCTTAAGGGATTGTGTCTATCAAAAAAAAATAATAGGTTTTCATAGCAAAACAAAAGGGAAATTTTAAATCAATTAAAAAAGAGGGAGGGATACGCAACTTTCATAAAAGCTGTTTAAACTAATGGGAAATAGTTTGAAGGAATATTAGGTGATTTATGATGGAGGACCTTTGGTTGGTGCTTCACAAGAAATCAAAAAAAGGAATTATCTCCAAACAAAAGGAAAAAGAAAAGTAATTTTGGTTTGGAAAGAATACAGATAAGTAGTACCTAAATGATTTTTAGTCATCTAAAAACAATAAATAGTTGCAGAAAATCAATCTCAAAAATGAACAAATTAATTAGTTTGCGTGTGAAATTGATTCCAAACACTGTTAAAAACACAAAAAATTGATTAAATTCGCAGATCACTGCATTTATTATTAATAACGAAAACAACAAACAAACATAAATTTGATTATTCTCTGCTTGTCTGCTCGAGATGAAGAAGACCACAGCTCCAATCAAGTTTGATTCCGATGACACGGAGGGATCAGATCTGTCTTATGAGAGCTCCTTCGATGAAAAAGAAGACAATCAAGGAGCAAGCAGTACTTCTTTTTTGTTTCACGGAAATCAATTTTGCTAAAAGTTATTGTTATTTTGTGTTTTTATTGATGTCCATCAATAGAGGAGCAGAAGAACATCAACTTGTTCAAGGAGTAGATGGTCCGTTACATGCTGACTCACCCTGAATTACAAGATGACATTAAATTCAGTAAAGATCTTGTTAGTGCATAATGGTCGTCAGAGCTACCACAAGGCAAAAACAGCCTCAAATCTGATACACCTTAGTTGACCAGCCCAAGTAATGCATTTGGAAGCTCAACTTAATAGAAGCAAGCTCCTAAACCGTTCTTCGAAGCTCGGTCTGAAAAAAACGACACTGAGAAAAAGAACAAAGTCTACAGGAATCCAATGTGGGAATCGATTGCTAGTTCGTTGATATAAGAGAGCAAACGAACAGGTGCGATGCCTTCGATTGAGAATTTCTCGCAGAGATTAAATCTTTTTAGGAAAAAAATCGAAAAACCCGATGTGATCGAGATGATCTTAACGAATAAGGAGTAATTGCTGAAGCAGATAAAGAAGGAAGAAGAACGAAAAGCTAAGATTTAAAATAGGATTCATGAAACGATCGAAGCGAAGCTAAGGAAAGAGCAAGGTGATGTGAAATATTATTCGAAATTGAAAAAGAATCAATTCGATTCGAGGATGCAAAAGGAAGAAGCGAGAGTGCGATAGAATAAATAGACTAATAACAATAATAATAACAATAATGCGAATGGTAACAATCAGCAGAATGCAAATAGCAACAATAATTAGCAAGGATAATAAGGTCAAAACAGTTAGTTAGTGCCAAGTGGCAGTAATATCAACATAATCAACGCATAAAATCAATTTTCAATGAAACAGATGAATCCAATTCATGGTACAACAACATATCTACAACCTCGTCCGGGTAGTTCCCTCTAAAGAGACAGTTCAATTCTAGGAAACCCCATGACCAGCAAACTCAAAAGACCTACAACAGCTGCAATGAACACCCCTAGCAGTAACAATAATAATACTAATGTTCGATCATCTATTCTTATTGTCTCCCAGCCTACTCAGAATTTCATTAATCTGCAAAATGCGAATAACCCACCATAAACAAATCAACTTGCTAACTCCAATTTCAACTATGCCAACGCAAACTAAATGAACAGCAGCAATGTTGGGAACAATGGAATGCCGGCTTCAAATCATGTAATAGGCTCACCTAAAGGTAAGAGTCTACGATTTTAAACACCCGAATAAACGAGTAACAACACCCCGAAATGGCAGTAACGATAAGAATTAGAGAATCGAATTATGAACTCAAATAATCCTGTGATTAAAGATAACCTTGCATTAAGTACTCGGATTCAAATCGAAAATAACAAGTAAAATAGAACTTTCAAAGCACGACCTGTTCCTGGTGTGTATGAAAGACTCAGCTAAGATGCGTTGAAGAAAAACTAAGCACCTGAAGTAGAAGTAGAAGCACCCTTAGATATTGATTTTAAGACTGCAAAGGGAGAGTAACTCTACAGGGAAATAAGTAAAAAGGAAGATGAAGAAGAAGTCAAGAGACAAGTTATTAAGTTTTTATTGGAGCACAGGCAAAAAGCAGAAGATGACTTTGGAGCTAAGCCGTCGTTGCTGAGCTAGGGGCAGAAATACTATTCTGAAGAATCAAAGGAGTTTTCGTTGCTTTCTCCAAATTTTCTAGCCAAGAAGAAAATGACGGAGCTGATAAATAAGGGGATTTTGAATGACGATTTCTTTGAGCACAGAGCGAATCTAGAAGAAGGAAATGTGTATTTATTGACCAAAGTGACTAAGATACTGAGAGGGAATCTTATTAGAAAATGGAAGAGCATTTAAGATTCTAAGTTTTGATGGATTTTAAAGAAGAAAGAGAAAAAAACAAACAAGAATTGGTTATTTTAAACTGCAAAACTACAAAATATATGTGAGTGTGCGTGTGTTCTAAGAGTTATGATATGGAAAATCTCAAAACTTCCCTAAAATGTGGTTTTAATTTTGTGATATTGGCTGTTTTGAGAAGAAAAAGGGAGAATTTTTTGATAATTAATTGTTTTTAGGGGAGAACGTATGTATATCCCTACTACATGAAACTTAAAACAAATGGAATTAACAATTTTCTAATTGGAATATTTATTCCATTAATGCACTAATCAACTCATTCAAAGATCCTTTTTGAGTTATTTCTTATTAGAAAGCACCAGAACAGCTGGATTTGGAATCTATGAGAAATCTCTATAAGTAACAAGATATCCTCCTTCCTTGTAGATTTCCATCTAATCATCATAATGCGCTGATAATGCACTTCCAGATACTCCTGTGTCGAGGATATAATAACTCGTAGAATTAACTTAATCCAGAGAATTTATCAATTTAATGTTTCCACCATACATGCTGTCCCAACTGTCATTCTAGAAATCCTTCTTGCTGACATGCACTGTGAATCTTGATCCTTTCGCGGAGTAGGATCTCTCGTAGAGTTTCTTCAAAGGTGTCTTGGAGAAGGGAATGTGCACATATGAATGTCTGTGCAGTCTGCCGTATGACCAAGTTGTCATATCTTCACCGAGTTTGCCCTGAAGATAAGTCACATAAAGAAACAAAGAAGTTAAAATGAAATCTTCTTTTGAAAAAATCCCTTACGATTAAATATAATCTAGCCTTATTGACGGAATCTATGAAATCGAAGATACAATGTCTGTTTGGGAGAGTCGACAAAGGATTGAGACACCAAGTTTCATTCTCGTGGATTCCATTTGCCCAGTCTTAGATTTGGTTAAATTTGAAATGATCAAAGAAGAAATGGTTGGTGATTTTCTGTCTCTCCAATAGGGTATCTGAATACTAAGGGAGCAATGATTTACTCAAGAGCATGTCAATAGCATAGTAGATAGTAGCTCCAACTGAGTCTCGCTCAGCTCGGAAATCCCAATTGCTTAGAATTTTCATCATTTCATTGCATTTGAGGAGTTCTTCGCCAGAAAGAACACTTTATTAGGAACAAAATGCACAAAAAAATCATGGTTTTGAGAGTGTTTTAAGCAAACTAACTGCTATAATTTACTTGCTTTTTTCAGTCTCATAGAGTTTCATCATACTTGGAATTAGTTTCACTGCAAAACTATCCAGAACATCCCTTTGCATATTCATCACATCTTCTGGAGAAATTTTAGTTCCATTTTTTATGTAAGCTTCGATCATTTGAGTTATGCGGAGACCTCTAGCAGTTGTAGCAGAGGAAGCACTTAAATGGCCGACTACGTTATCCGAAGCGAACTTATTGTTCCCAGTCACAATAAAACCTAAAAAGAATATTTTAAAAATATTTTTTGTTGTTGTTGCACCAATTTGGTTTTTAAGGAAAAGATTAAAAAGCTGAGAAATCTTCTTTCTTTACCTTTAGGGGGATCAACCAATCTTGGTTGTTCTTCTCTGGTGTTAAATCTGACCCAATCGTTGGCTCTGGTGGTTCCGTTTTAAATGAACGTACCAGAAAATGGGGTGTTTCTAATTGGATGTCTTCCGTTACCGAAGAATCCAATGTGGTTATCCGTTGTTGCGAAAGTAATCGCTTAAGGAGGTCCATCGATTTCATGAAGACAATCAAGCATTTCCTCTAAAGTATCGATATGGTAGAACCCAAACAAAGAATTAACTGATCTGTCCTAAGAAATCGCTCCAGGCCAGACTAGAGACACATTCATGCCCTCTTTTAAAAGAACTGGTCCACGATGAGTGTATTTGATCTAGAAGGGAATAGGCTTATCTTGTCCCTTCACTATGATGTCCTCAGTGATAATCTTGAGAGGCTGATACTCTCCATCAAGTAGATAATGTGTTCCTTCTTGATTTATTGTTTCAGCATATAAATCGCTGATGTCCGTGTAGAGTGTAGTTACACTCCAAGCGAAGTAGTTTGTCATCCCACTGAAGATAAACCCTGTGCCTGGCATTGACCCACCAGAGACTACATTGTCGTTTCCTTTGGAATTCTTGAACTACAATACAGCTTACGACCAGATTGAAGGCATGTAATTATCTAAATGTGGGTCATTTGCAACAATTGGTTTGCCAGTTGTAGTGTGATTCCCTGAGATAACCCAGCCATTTGAGCCTCTGCCTTGAGTTAGCATATCAATCAGCCCACTTTTCATGACTAAATCAAGAGCTAGAGCTGATACATTCTCACCTTTTTCTTCGGTTGTTTTGTTTTCAAATTTCTCATAGAGATTCATCTATTTCAGCTCTTCATCTGACATAATCGTGGTATCATCGAAAAGCCTGGAGTTTCCTAGCATCTCCGCAGCAAGGGTCTTCCCGTAGACTTCCAAGAGTTTCTACCTCATGACTTCAAAAGGCCAATCCATGGATAAATTGAAATTCAGGAGTTTTTCAAAATACAACGAATCTACGATTTCCCATTTAGCGAAGGTAGTTCTAGTTATCTAGTACTCCAGAGGCAATATGGGTAAAGATTCCGCACAATCGTTGATCCCATCAGCATAAGCTTGGAGGTAGGCTTCAGCATCTTTGGATAAATACTCTAACATTGCTCGACCTGCTCTGCCTAATCCAAATTCTCTAAGCATTTTATCCGTCTCAACGGTTGCATTCCCCAGCAATTCACTCATTCTACCACTTGGAATGCGTCTGAAAATGTCCATATTCCAGAGTCTATCTTAGCAATGAGCATATCCTAAGCCATATTAAACAGCTGGAAGATCTTTCCCGGTAATATGTGGGACACCATGGGAATCTCTCAATATTTTGACTTCACCATACTATCTGATATGCTGGATCTGACCAGAGTATTAAGGCGATAATAAATATATTCCGAGATACACTGCCACTGAGAGAACTACAGCAGCTACGGAGAGGAACTTACCAAGTATTCCCATTGTATTTTTGTTTTATTCTGGAAGCAAATTATTTTTATTATTTATGTGTATTTCAAATTTAGCTTTCCAAAATCTGAGATTAGCAGGATTAACCCCACCAAAAAGTTGAAAGATTTGTCCCTTTTGTAGAGAAAATCGTATCTTTGATGAGATTTGTTCGATTGGAATTAGCAAATTAAGGTTGTTTTTTTATGAAATTTACACTTTCGTATTACTGGTGCTAGTCAAGAATAATTTCCTGAATTTTTGGCATAAAATAATACTTTTTTTTCTATTTTACAAAAAAACATGGCTGTTTTAGTTTAAATCTAGAAATCTCAGATGAAAAAGATTAAGAAATTATTATTAATTTACTTGAAATCAAGGATTTAAATAGTGTCAACAAAAATTTAGAAATAAGTAATAGTCTGAAACGAGTTTCATTTTATATGGGATAACTGTGCGCGAGACGAAAACGACAGGAAAAGAACTCAGAGCAGGAACAGTTGGGGCAGGAGTCATCTGTGGAACAGAAGAAGTAGAATCTCCTTAAATAAACTCCATTATCTGACTCCTCCATCTTTACCTCTACTTCCAATTCCACTCCTTCTACAAACAAAGCTAAGCATAATTCAGCTAAAAGCAAGCAATCAAACACTGTGCGTATAGCTTTAGTTGGCGCTGCTGGTGTTGGGAAATCTTAGATTTTCAAACAAATTGAGTTTAACAAAAAAACTGAGAAAAAACTATCCGATAGTCTAGTCTAAGAAATTGGTGAATACACTGTTGATGATATGAATATTGAGATCTATTGTTGGACAATCAGCGAAGAAGATCAGGATATTTCGATGAATACTGATATTTTAAATGATTTTGATGCCGTTGCCTTTGTCTTCGATAAGACCTCCGATCTTGAGAAGACTAAGCAAGATGGGTTGCTACTTAGATAATTTATCAGCTTTCAAACAATGCTATCTCTTCCACTGCTTATTTTCTTGAATAAATCAGATATTCCAACTCAGGGGATCAATGTATGGGAGCTAAGTGAGAAAGCTGGACTTTAATATATTTAAGGAAGAGAGATTCATATTCAAACAAGTTCAGGAGCTCTCAATAATGGAATATAAGCTGGACTCATTAGGGTCATTCTGTTCATAAAGCTGCTGAGGGAAAAGAAAGGAAAAGAAGGAAAAACTGAAAATCAATGAGATGAGAGTAATTTTTTGAGTTATTAAAGCAACTATCCCCAATAAAAATCTTAATTATTGTAAAATATTCATAAAATACATCGAAAACTATTGTATTATTTGAGTGAAAGATCATCGATTAGTTGATGGGGATATCCTGAAAGATTTTGATCTTTTTGCAGAAAAAAAAAATTCTTTTGGGAAATATCTAAAAATATATGTGGGGGAAACAATATATTTATGAATGAACAAAATCACACTTTCCAAGGAGCTCAAAACAAGAAGAAAAGTTAATTAAAAAGAGAGCGAATATTAGGATATCATCTCTCTCTCTCGCCTTTATTGAGATCAATAAAAGAAGGAATAAATAAAATAAAGCTAGAAGAACGCAAATCATTCAGAGGATAATTTGAACAATGTCACAACCTGCTTAAACCTACGCATATGATCTCCACGGTAATTAATCAGTGTTTGTTATTGAGAAGAACATAAAAAAGAACATAGGGGTAGTAGGTCTAGGAGATATGAACAGTCTTCTTGATTTGAAGCAGGATGGGAACTAAACTAGGAAAGAAGAATCTTGCATGAAGGATAAATATGAAAAACAAGAATGATTGAAAAGAATGATAAACTTGAAATTTCTGGAATTGGAAGTCCAAGATTTATTTGGAAAAGGAGTGAATATTTTAAGCATTATAGAGAGTCAAAAGCAGATATTTTTGAATAGGGAAATGAAAACACAATGGCACTTTTAATGCTTACGAAGAGGATTTCACTTAGGATTATATTGATTTACATTATTTGTTTATTTGCGAAAATGTTATCTAGAGACTCATTACCCTTACATCAATGTGAAGCAAGATAGCTAAACTCAAACCCTCACTAACTTCAGAAGATCGATTTCTTCCATTAACCCCTTCGCTTACAGACAAATCCCTTCTTAAGACAGAGCCGCTCTCGGTCTTAGATGGGGAAATGCTTGGTATGCTCCTAATCCTTATCCAAATGGCATTCACTTCGACAGAGTCTTCCCAACACGTAAACATTAAAAACAATTGTTCCATTTTCGGAAGAAATCAACCATCTCTGATATCCCTAATTTACCATTTCCCTTTTTTTTAGACTACGATCCCTTGGGCGAGACCAATAGAAGCAAGGCAAGTCTCTAGGTTATTAAGTATGCTCCTGGTAACTATTCAACTTTAGCACTCACTAGCGAGAAGCTCCCTCGTCCTTGCATCAGAACTATGCAAACCTACAGAAAATGTGCTTTTGTGAACTCAGCTGAAAAGTGCAAATCTGAAGCTAACGATATTCTCGCTATTTGCCCTAACTGGGCCCTCGACTAGTTGAAGGAAAAGCAAAACTTCAAACTAAAGTCGAAGTTGATCGATCATGCTACTTATCTCCGTGCCATGAAAGTGGAAGAATACAATGAAGGACGCACTAATGCTGATGTCTCCGACTACACTTGGGTAAGAGCATTGCATTTATTAATATCTTCAAGATGCTTTTTGCTTTTTCAGGGGGGTTATGTTGATAATATCATGGATATTTTGTCTTCCCTCCTTATTTTATCTGACAAAATATAAGCTAAACTTCAGAAACATTTGGAAATAATCCTAAAGAATAGCCAATAGACATTTACTGTTTAGAAGATGACATAATGAAAATGTGTTCAGCTACAAAATAAACTCAAATCAGAAAGAATAATTCTTCTTATTGAAATAATAACTAACATCTAAAAGGATAATGTGGATTTGTTAATCCTAAACCAAACTGAATAACCCATAAATTCCCCCCTTTTTTTTCCCAAACTATTTGCAGTTTCTAAAAGTCATTTTTACTCTCTATGAATAATCTAATCCACAATTTTTATTTGATTCTTAGACTCACGGTACTAGACAGCACTTGAGACCAGACACCATGTGGGCTGATGACAGATACACTCAAATTACTCAAGCTGAAATCAACGAAGCTAAGATCAGAGTTGCAGCAAGAGAAGCCTAACAAGTTGCAGCTGAGAAGGTCGATCACAGCCATCTCAACGCTCACCCCGCTTAACAACACGTTAAACTCGAGAAACCTCTCTACCCCTGATTAGCGTTCACAAATCAACTCTATTATTGCCCCACTTCGAACATGCCCTTTGATTTAGGGTCTAAGAGAAAAAGATATATGTTTTTATGTATCGTTGTTTCCTTTCCCTCAATAATTTGGGTAAAAACCTTAAATTTCCTTCATTTTGAGAGATATTAGATCTTGAAAACAAAAATAAAATTGTTTAGTGAGTTATGATTATAGATTGTTGATGTGTAGTTCAAATAATAGAAAAATAATGTTGATATATAAATAAAATGAGATGAAATTTTTTGTTATTTTCTAGTTTTCGATGTCTAAATTGCTTGTAATTTGAAAGGAAAAATGATAACTACAATCAAATCTTAAATAATTAACGAATTGAGCACTAAAAAGAGCTTTAACCTTTTTGTTAATAATTGTAATAGCACTATTATCTTGTGCTAAAAATACCAAATTTATATTATTAATTTCTCCCCAGAGATGTAGCCATTCTGTATTTTTTGTCCCAATAAAACCCCCAGGGGATTCAAAACTGATTGTTGCTCGTCCGTTTTTCATAATCTCTTTCTTCAAAAGGGATTCTATGTTTTCAGATGATTTTCAATTTGAGGTTTTCAGAAGATTAGTGGTTTATTTTTAATTTAAAAAGCTATTTTTTCTATTAATGAATAGTTCTGCAAAGAGATCAGAGCGTGTGCATGATGGATTTCACATTAATTGAATAAGAAAAAATAATCATTTGCGATTTCTCAATCTGTTGAATCTGTTATGTGTTATGGAGCCTTGTTTGGTTTAATAAAAAGCAATATCTTTTAAGCTTTTTTTTCTAGTTTTAATAATAAAATGATTTCTTAGAAAGTCATTGTCTGTTGGATTAATATTGAGAACAGACATAGAAAAAATATCAAACAAAAACAAATTATTATTTTGAGATCTTCTTCATTTATTATCTTCTTTTTTTTGCTTCTTACGAGTTCCTTCTTTGAAATCGTTCTTTCGTTGTTTCCCAATAGCTGAGATAGCTTCAAGGAGGTTGCTTTCCATGTTGTCGATTCTGTTTTCCACGTTGCCGATTCTGTTTTTCAACACTTTTTCTAGTTGGTTGATAGCTGCAGTGTTTGTCTCCTAGGTTATTGAAAAAAGATCAGAAAAGGGGAAGTTGTGTTTTACCATTAATGTGTTTAATTAATTGTTTCATTAGATTTGTTTTTTGACTTTCATCATCATTGTCTTTAGCCTTGGTATTAGAAGATGGTTTCTAAGATCATAAAAAAAATGCAAATTATTAGAAATCCCTCCAAAAAATACCCCAACGATCTTACAAGGATGTTTTAATGATAAGTATCTTCATTGTCTTAGAATCTTATTTTCCTTTTTTAGTTTATCTTCTTGGCAGCTAACTTTTAGCTTTATGATTCAGATTCATCAAGGAGATATTTGAGATCTTCATTTTCACTGTCTTAGGATCTTATTTTCCTTTTTTCGTTTATCTTCTTGGCAGCGAAATTTTAGCTTTATGATTCAGATTCAGATTCAGGGAGATAAACGAATACGAATACATATCATATAAATGGCAAAACATGCATTTGCTTTCTCTTTTTCTATCCTCTCTTGTTTGTTTCTCTTTTGTTTGTTTCTTGTTTGCCTTCAATTCTTCTTGTCTTCTTTATTAAAATGTTTTTTGGGAGAACCATAAAACTATTTTAATCAATTTTTTCACCATTATTTGATAGCAGGAATATTGCTATTATGTGAGAAATTTATAAAGGAAACTTTATAAATGCAGGATCCGTGATTCACATTGAATGAAGTTCCATTCATTCAAGGTAGTAAAAAAACTCTCATTGAAAAATGATAATAATTCATTATTGTTATTTGATACCCTATTTTCTCACTATGAATGGTTCATCCATAAAGAGACATTCATTATATAAGAGTTATAATAAAGTTTATTGAATATTAAATTGAGATAAACACAGAAGCTAATATTTTAATTAGGTGATATTAACGTATTGAATCCATATGAAGGTCAATGTCTAATTGATTATATGCGAAAAAGATTCAGCCTAAAATAAAAAGGCCGTTTCCGAATAAATTTTAACTTAATTTTTTGGTTCTGATTATGTCAGTGGAGTTCCTCTCGAACAAGTTGCTGAGTACTGTAAGGCTTTCAATTTCTCACTTCATGTGTTTAATTTATGGTGATGTTGTTTATCGTCGATTTGGATAAGAATTTGCTTTATTATTCTTTATGCACAGTAATCACGCATTCATAATTATCTATAAGAAAATAATCAAGTCAGCCGTTGAATCTGATTAATTTACTCTATCGAATTATCGCTTCGATATTATGTCATACTGAAGGTTAGTGAGAAAATTGATTATCAGATTATCGAATAGAAATACTATTCAACAAACTTAATACAATAATTTAGAGTTCCTGGAAGTTCTGTTGTAGTTGTCGGTGCAAAATAATTTGAAGAAAGGAATTATGCTTACCATCATCTTATGAAGATTTATCTAACTTATTTAAATAACTTTAAGAATTAATCATACGCTTAGATAGCCTTGGAAATGTATGAGAATTAAGGAAATTTAAATGAAATAAAATCGTATCTGAATGATACAATCTTCAATATTTTTGATTAGTTTCCTGTGACGAGTTAAACTGCAAGAACAGGAAAAGAGATTCCTTAGAATTACGACCGAATAAATTTAGACTAGATCAAATGTTACTCAAATATTTTAACTTATGATGAGAAAGATGATAATTAATTTCGCGTTATGGACGTTGTTGAGAATACAATAACAGAGAGATTGTTCAGGGTAAGTTTTACATTAACAAAAATGTAATTATTTTCGGCATAAAATTAGAAGCAGGTTTCTATCTGTACGAGCTTGTTTAGAAATTACTTGATGAAAGAGTTATTGAAAGGTCGGACATATCTCAGATGATAATCCAATAAAAAATGATCCCAGGACATTAATTTCTTGAGTTTGCTTCTTACTGTTATCAGGGTGAGAAAGATTGTCTCGAAGGTGATATCCCCTTATTGTTTGGTAAGAAAGCTGTGAATTGTTTTACTGGTTTGCTTGGTAAAAAGATTTAAGGATGAAGAAGGTTATGCCTTATTCAATGATTAAGAAGATAGAGGAAACTGTTGCAATATGTATAGCTTTTTCGATTAATTCTTTGTAGTTTCGACGAGAAGAGAGAAGCTTTATCAATATCATCTACCGATTTACCGATAAATTATTTCTAGAGAAATTATTCAATTAATTGATTTAACATAAGCAATAAAGATCGAATTACCAACTGAAAAGAAGGAAATAATTATTACATGTTTCAATACAGATTCCATCTCATTTGGCTATGCTTGCGGTAAGGAATAGCTTAATAAATTTATTTAAAGTTCTAATAGCAATAATGGTTAGCAAAGTTAATCGATACTATCACTTGAGAGGATAAGAGGTTTTATTCGATTAAATTATTGAGTATGAAATTAAGAACAGTTAATGGGCTGTAAGGAATGAAAAGAATTCTTTAGAAGAAACTGTAGATGATATTATCGAAAATCCTGGGTTGATTATCGGTATTGCTGAATCAGGTAAGACTTAGATTATTTTCAAAGATGAAGGACAAGATGGAATTCTAAATGTTATGTTTTACTAACAAGGCCTGTGAGAATTTTAGGTAGAGAGGAATTAAGAATGTTTGTACGTTTGATTCGTATGAATTATCTAAAGAAATATTTACTAATCTCGTCGTCGATGAGGCGATGATAAATTCATATCATTTCTTGTTGATTTTATTAATTGAAAATGTAGGAAGTTAGGGTATGGTTGTTTGAAGACTTCGAATAATGTCCTCTTGTGGTAAGTATTCTGTTTTAAAATTAGATTACAAAGAAAATAGTTCAAGGTTTGATAAAGCAAGTTTTGAGAAAGCTTCCAGATTAATAAACGAGGGAAAGATTGAGTGAGAAATCGCAAATGATTATTTTTTCTTATTCAATTAATTTGAAATACAACATGCACAAGCTCTGATCTCTTTGTAGAACTATTCATTAATCCAAAAAATAGCTTTTTCAATTAAAAATAAACCACTAATCTTCTGAAAACCTCAATTGAAAATCATCTGAAAACATAGATACCCTTTTGAAGAAAGATATTATGAAAAACGGACTAGCAACAATCAGTTTTGAATCCCCTGGGGGGTTTTATTGGGACAGAAAATACGGAATGGCTACATCTCTCTCTCTCAGCTATTTCTTCTTAATCTACAAAATTCTCATGTCAATTGATGAAAATTCAATATTTGAAGAAAAAATTCAAATTTTAATTCAAAAATACTGATTTAATTTGATTATGTAAAATGAATGGGGAGGAAAACAAAAAATCAAAAACATATTTGACCCCAAAGGATGAACCGTTCAAGATTATTCAAATTAGTGAAATTTCAAATTAATTAATAGATTGAATGCAAGAACAATTCAAAAACAAAAAACACAAAAACATCAATTATAATTGGAATTATGCAATAAAGCTTTAGCTCTGAAGTTGCAAGTTTTTAAAGGTCCTCCTAGTTTTTAAATACCGCTGAAAGTGCACAACAGCTATCAGCAAGTCAGTCTTTATGGCTGGCTGGTTGATAGATTGCTGTCTTTTCAAAAATCATTTCTCATTTGTCATTCTTTACCATATTGCATTTATCACAAACCTTATGCATATGAAAAAGACTTTCCAAATGAAGAAATTTTTCGATAACTCAAACCGAATGGCAGCTCTCTTTGAATAAGTTAAGGACTTTGATGCAGAAAGAATGTCCCTAAAAGAATTGATAAATACTTAATGAAAATAGAGATATATTTTTTGGAAATATGTCCACTATTTTTCGTCTTCAAAATAAAACTATTGTCAAAAAATCTAAAACCATTATAATGCACTCGCACTCGCATTCGTAAATTTTGAGCATTTTTCGCATCGTTTTTGATTTTAAACTCGCACTTTAAAATCGTTTAAAAATATAAACTCATAAAATTATTTTAAAAAACAAATAAACATAAACAAAAACAAACAAAATCAAATTCAAATTCAAATAAAACAAATTCAAATAAAACAAATTCAAATAAAAAAAAATTCAAATCAACAGAAATAAAAAATAAACAAATTAAAGCCTAAAAGAGGTGAAATTGTAAATATCTCTGAATCAAAAACAATTGATTTGATTTGATTTTAATTTACAATTCAAATTAATTATTCAAACAAATCAAAAAACTTTTGTCAATTATCTTTAAAGCAACAAGTTGTTGCTTTTTTGCAGTTGAATTCAAAGATGTTATTGCAAAATACAAGCCAACAAGTTTATTATAAACAAAACCATTATCAAAAACAAAATGCGAAAAGCAATAACAGGAATAATCAATGTGAAAAAAATCATAAATTAAATAGAGAATACAACAACTTCCTTAACAATAAGATGAATTTAAATTACATAATAATACAATTTTCATATTATCTTTATCAATTTTCATTTTTTTAGTTATAGAAACTCGTTTAATTCTTCATCTAGTTTTGGTGTTTATCAAAACTTATACTTTATTTTATGATTTTTTAATACTTTCATTTCTTTTTTATAATTTTTATTGTATTATCAATACATTTTTAATTAATTTAATCTTGTTTTTGCTTAGTATTTTTTTTAGAGTAAATCGTAATTCTTTTTTGTTAGCAAGAAGGGAAGACATATAAACAAGGAAAGACACAATAATTTAAATGAAAAGGGAAAAAATGAGATTCAAAAT
>Ga0302284_1000499_pt1 | contig 18221 bp, 3 predicted proteins | sample III_Fen_E2_1_FD_198760 | JGI IMG/M metagenome (GOLD analysis project Ga0302284, IMG submission 198760) | Peat permafrost microbial communities from Stordalen Mire near Abisko, Sweden - III_Fen_E2_1 | ecosystem: Environmental > Terrestrial > Soil > Wetlands > Permafrost | place: Sweden: Abisko...
AATTCTAGCGAGAAAATCTTCGAAGGAGGACAAGGTGAAGTTGGATCAAGTTTTTAGATTTCTTCATCTAGTAGCAAGAGTGGAGTTATCTGTCATGGAAACCATTCAAGTAAGCCATCTAAAAGCAATGATAGCTAACAAAGCAAGCGAAAATATATTAAGAAAGTTATCCTCTAAGTTTAGAAGCTAAGCAAACATGAAAAAGATACTTTGAAATCACAGGAATTGCAAGTTCTGCCGCTTTACGAGTTCGTTTAAGATAAATTTGAATTTGTTCTCATTGGAGGTGATTATATCTACAGATTATCAAGATGTTTTGAAGTTGACCCTTAAGGCAACAGCAATGATGCAGAAAGGAATATGATGGCATATAAAGATATTTTGAATATCTAAAAAAACAAACATTTTCTAACACTCGAACTGCAGAATAAATTCGCTGGGATGATAGATTTCTCATCATTCATATCTGCTATCGATGCAACGATCATTTAATTATCAGGAAAGAGCAATCTCAACTCACTCCTGGAATTCCAGAAGATGCTCTATAAAAACCACGAAACCATTAAGTAAATCATTAGTTTCTACTCTGATCACACAATGCTTCTCAATCTTCAATCTGCAAGACTCTAATACTTTTAATCAGAAGCACAAAAGGTTCTTCTCAGAAACTACAGTGAAGATGATTATTTACTGACAGGGACAATTATGGTGAGCTTTGAAAAACAAGTGCCAAGTTTGAGAAACCTGTCATTTAACAAAGCAGTGGTTTCTTTGATTGGAAGTGATTTTGATGCTTTGTAGTAGTTTTTCCTGCGCAAAGGAATCAAATAGTTCTTTGATTTCTAGACGAGAGTGGTCATTTAATCGCATCACATAAGTGGCCTCATCAATAAGAGAAATCAGCATTTTACATCTCCATTCACATTGATAACTTACGATGATATTCACATTAATTGTAAAATCGAAATCGAAACTTTGTTCCTTGAAGTGCCTGAGGAGCTTAAATATCAAACAAAAAATCAAAATAATTCCTTTGAAGTACATGAAGGATCGTTTATTATCAGGATTATCTTAAGTCCAGAATAGATCTAAGCTGTGATGAACATCAGAAATCGAGGATTGGCTGTTTAGTAATAATCTTAAAACTCTGATTAGATTCGTAATGAAGACGATATATGTTATAATATGTAAAGCTAGTATCTCATGGAGAAATTTTATTAAGAACATCTGAACAAGATCTCAGAAGAACCGTTGTTTTCAGGGATAACTATGAATGGACAGTGTGTGAATAAAGCGGAAAATGCTGCTGAGAATGATGCAAGTCAGTAAGCAGAAAATATCAAAAGGTGTAATTTCAAACTTGTCTGAACGAAGCAGATAATAATCATTATAATATTATAAGAAATTACACTTACAAGTAGTAGGTGTTAACTTTATTTCAGACAATTTTAGAACTAATTAATTAAAAAAGTAAATGCGATTCTTTGTAATAAGTATTTTTTTATAATTGCTATTTTACTTGCAAACCAAAAAAACAAAACTGATACACACGAGAACATGCAATTTTAGAATTAATTCCTTCATTTTACTGCAGGCTAATTATCATCATTGTGTCTGTCATTGCCCTTTCCGACTCTAAAAATAGTGTATGAAACCTAGAAGAAAATGGTAAAAAATTATTGTAATTTAAAACTTTGATTTATGTGTTTTTGTTTTTAAAATAAATATCAATATTTTTACCAATTATTGTGAAGAAGATATGAACAACTGTTAAGATAGCTAGTGTTATCAATGCTACATACAAGCTCTTTTCCATTTAGGTACCTATTATACTAAAGCACGTATCTTTAGAAGGAGGTCCTGAACTAACATCAGTGAAGAAATAAAACAGCTCATGCTTGCATAACCCTGAACAATTCAAATGTTATTCAAAGCTTTTGAAAAGGGTGTTGAATTCTTTATTTATTGTAATTTGATTATTATAGTAAGGACACTTATCAATTGTAATAGCTCCTTCGCTCTTAATGCCTGGATAAATAGAAGAATCCTGTAATATTTTTTACTACTCTTAATTCCATTTAGAATAGTCTGCTATCTTACAGGGACAGGAGTCTTTACACCACAAGTTTTTAAGTTAGGTGAAATAGGCATTCTCTTCTTTAAATATGTCTACTCCACACTTTTCTTTAACAAAAAGATTATTAACTTCTTTGATACCTACACCAGAAGTTGCACAAATCGCTATGGAGCCGATAATGAATAAGATATTGCAAGTCAAGAAAATAATCATGAAGAATTTCAGTTATTTGCAGAAATTAAATAGACACAGGAATCCTGTCACCAAAAGTAAGCTACCCATGATATACAAGCCTATTGAAACACCAAGTTTCACTTCTTTTTGATTCCCTGCGTTTACGTTAATTGCATTGACGATCACCCCTAAGAAAATGCAGAGGAGTCCAATTGCGATGTCACAAATTGCCCCAATTAGTTAGAACATCTTGATCATTGTACCCATTATGCCCATGTATGTCCTTGTTTGTGTAAAAATTAATTGATTATTATCTCAAAAACAAGAGAATAATTGAATATGGTACTAATACTGAAGTTTCTAATTTTTAAGATTTATTTGAAAGTCTATTGACTGAACTGAGATAAAAAGAACTAGAATTAACCCAGTAATTGGTAGAAAACTCTGGGAATGTTCCTGTCCATTTAATCGGCTTGAATTATTTGTCTTTCGTGAATGCAATAATTATATCGACCTTTACTGTACACAATTTGATTTCAGCTGAGAAGGAATCAGATGTTAGTTGAGTCTCATTAGGGCAATAACAACATGCCTAACTAGAAACGAGGAAGTAAGGAAGCCAAGTTTTGCATACATAGACAAAAACAGATAACTTCTGTGTGACTTGAACACAAATGAAAACATCCTTACCAAGATTAATTCTACTGATCTGATACTTTCCCAAGAGAAAATAATCATATTATTACATCTTTGTTATCAAGTATTGTTATTGGTTTTTATTGTCTTAATGGGATGATTTTCAGGCTTGAAGGGAATTTTGTGAATTAGAAGTCGTTTAGAAAGGAAAATTTCTGTGATTTGATGGAAAGTTTTATTTAATTGATCCAAAAATAATAACAAAGAAGGCTACTGGAGGAAAAGCTATCTTATTTCACCCGCAAACACATGAACACTACAGCGGTTTTTCAAGATCTTTCTCAGCATGCTACCTTAAATAAACTGATAAGTTCATTCTTTAATTTTTGATATTATCTTAAGATTTAGAACAATTTATGAAATAAAAATTTGATATTATTATTGTGATACATAAAATCAGCAAACCATTGAATATGCATTTTGATTTAAGATCAACTGAGAAATGTATATCAACTTGAGATTGTTATGGTACTTTTTCTCAAATTTGTCAATATCTTGAATGCGAAATAATCACACAAATATTCAAAATAAAACAAAACACATATTCATAAACACTGAGAATGAATGCCTGACTTATTTAAAATGTAGCAAATTTTAATTTCTCAGCTGTTATTTCTACTACTGCAGATTGTTTCATTTGTATTATTTACAATACTCATTATTTCCTCTCCTTGATCTTTAGGCGAGGAATGATGAACAAATGAAATGTATCCATTCCAGAATACAGAGAATATATTAACTGCAATCGATTACATGTGTATCTGCACAAACCGAAAGTTGAAATATTAGAACCATGGCCATACACAAACATCACTCAAAACTAATTACTTAAAATCCTCCTTGATCTTAGGCATTTTTTAGATAGGAGAATTTCCATTAAGTAGAGTCATAATAATTAAAAAACTTGGATAAAGAGTTGAACAGCAGACAAACTAATCTAAAGCTATTTTCTTGAAGAACTAAAACTTAGATTTTACATCTGTAATTGGTGATAATTTAGGGAGAACCCGCACATACCAGAAATATTGAAATGGACCAAGAAAACCAATGCCAAATAAGAAAACATGAGCTATGCGCGTTATGTTGATGGGTGTTTTTTCTAAGGTTGGATTGTTAGCATTGTCTTTTCCTTCAATGTATCTTTCAATATGCTATGTGAGGTAATCACCAAAGCTTGTGATTAAGCCAGTTGAAATCATAATAGACTTGAATTAGTTCTGTTCAGTGTAGTTATTGTAGCGATAAAGTAGGCTCATAAGAGGCTTCAAAGCGAACATTTTTGTGTTTTTATATGAAAGGAGAGAAAGAATTAGGGAGATCTCTTAAGTATTTTCCTGATTTGTAATTAATAAAAGATTTAGATTTGTTATTCTTTTTGTAAGTATTTTATGTTTTTGTGTTGAGAATTGAGAGGAGAGGTAAACTTTTATTTTTAAAATTCACATTTATGATTACAGGTTTAGTACCCCCTAAAACAAAGGTTATTCTAGTCAATTTAAGGAAAAAAAAATCCTAAAGAATCACATGAAACAATCTAATTAAAGAATAATAAGCTCAGCAATTGAAATCACATTATTTTCACAAATTTAATCCTATTTTTTCTTTCTAAGATTCATAATTTTTTATCATTAATACCATTTGGATTTGCGATTTTGATTAAATTTGCAGTTATTAAGTTTTTAATTAGTTTTTAGCCACTTCTTTTTAAATATTTAGGATGAATTAGTATTTAATTTACTATTAATATTTGGACATATTTGGGTTTTATTAAAAAATTACCCTTTCTTAATTCAGAAATACAGAAATATTTCTAATTATCCAAAACTAACATTCTTTCATTGTTTTTTGAATATTTGACATTATCACGAGGAAACAAGAATCCGACATAGATAAATGAAATATTTGTCTGGTCTGTAAAAACTAAATCCACAAATTTTGATACTGCCTATTTTTTATTGTATTTTGAGTTAGATGTGTTAATTATTCTTCCAAATTCTTTTGCTTTAAAAATTATTATTTTTCTCAAAATATTAAGTAATCGTTTTGTTACATGAGATCGGTATTTCAATACTTAAGATATTAAGCTAATTTAATTGACAGATCTACTAATTAAATCTAAAATTGCACTGCTTATTTTCAAATAAGCTAAATTACTAAATCCATTGAAAATTGACTAAAATACTCTGCAACCTTCTGTATTTCATTAGATCAAGTAGGTATTGGTTGATTCATAGATAATTTTAATTATCTGGGTAGAGAGAGTGGGATCATCTATTTGTGTCATTTTGCTGGATGATAACAATTATTCCTTGGAGAAACATAATTAACAGGATATTTCAAAGAGTTAGTAACTATTAATAGTTGAGGAATTTGAACAAATCATTTGATAAAACAATCAACTTTCACAATCATTTCCAGTGAACAAACCTATGATGCATGAAGAACTTGATGAGTATTCAAAGCAAAGTGGCATTGTTTTTTCCTAAAAAATCAGTAATTCTTTCCACTCTAACTTAGAAAGCACTCTGAACAATGATCAATATATCAATTCCAATAACTTCCTGCCAAGTCTCCGATTCGGTGATTCTCGCAGGAGATAGTTATTTGAAACCAATAACACCTCGAAAATTGCTTAAAAAAATGATTTCCCATTTGAAACAATACATCAGCCTTCGTTCGGCTCACTCAAACCTGATAATTCTAAAGATTCCTAAAAATTCACTCCAAGACTCAATTCTCTTCCACAAATATCATCAAATAGCCTCAAATAAGGCATGTTAAATTAACAATTTTAAAGAGAAATAGTTCCATAATCTAATCCTGATACTAACCCTTAGCCTTACCAAACCGCACCTCTAAAAACCCCTATCAATAATGAGCTTCCCTCCAAACGAAATATCTCCAAAACCACTGATATATTTTCTAAAGTCTCGCTGAAAATCAGCTTGATGGCAAGAAAATTCACTTAAAAGTTAAAGCTAAAAGTGCGATCTCAATTGTTTCTGAAACTAACTGAACAGTAGTTCAATTAGATAGACGATATCTCTTGTTTCTTCCAATACTACCATGAGAATAATGTAGGTTATTTTTTTAGAGAAGAAGTTAAGAAATATCAATATTTTTTGAGTTAAGTTGCTTTTTTCGAATCATTTTAAAATAAAATAATGTTCTGACGACTACAGCGATCCTACTTCATTTTCTTCCACATCATAATTTCGACTATCAGAAGTACAACAAATCCTTTATTTTTATCTTTAAAATTCCTTCATTTAATATCTTTTCTTATTCAAAAGGGTTATTTTCATAATTAATGTAATCAGAGTCATTCATCATCTAGCCAGTATGATTCTTTCTATTTGATAATCTTCTCTGGACTCTTATTGTTTATTTTTTCCATTAGAATTCAATTCTCAAAATTTTATGGGAAATCTTCAGTTTCCTATTCATAATATGCTTGATATTGATCGTCCCTGTATAATTCTCGTTAGGGATACCTATCTTTAGCTTTGAATAGCGTATTATCCTTGCAGCAACAATATTTTAACTCATCAGCATTCTCATTTAACTCAACTAAGTAAATATAAATTTCAAAACGATAAATAGCAACTTCTTTGTTGGTTTCATCCCCTAGGGCATATACAAAAGAGGATTATTCATCAAGAAGAGAGCACTTATTTTCAAAACTTATCTCACTTCAAGTAATTTTTGGTAAGAAAAACCTTTAATTCACGCAGAAATAATAATTATTTTTTTTTATCTTCTCCCTAGGGTGGATCTAATTATCCTTGGAACTTTCTTGATTTCTCTTCTGGACAATGATAACCAATTCATTTAGCTTTCCATTATCCTGAAGCTAACTTATGTCATGGATACTTATGACAGCATTTATAATATTCTTGAGATTAAATAAAAAAACAAAAATACAGCTGTTTTTCTGAAAGTTGTGTTTTAGATCTTATTAATAGCTCACTTAGCTGGATGCTTCTTTATTAAACTAGCAATGACTAGCTAAGATGAGAAGAATTGGATATATTCACAGGATATTCAATATGATGATTACTTTAATATTTATATATCGGCAATCTACTGGTCTACAATTACCATGATCACAGTTGGATATGGAGATATCACACCCAAAAATCCATGTAATTTTTTCTTAAAACTAAGGAAATTATGAAATTACAAGTTTAGATCATAAAGCGCATCATTTCTAGAGCTCTTATTCTTTGTTTTTCATTGTTGAATTCACACAGCGGAGAAGATCTATGTGATTTTTGTGAGTCTCATTTCATGTGGGATCTTCGGGTATTCTCTTAATGTCATAGGTAGATAACTAACGTATTGAAATATTTGGAGAAAAAAATACCTACAAACCTACAAATATCTTTATCTTTATTTATTCTTTTAGGCTAGATCGTCCATGAGCGTGAGGAAAGTCGTTTACATTTTTAGAATATCATCAGTGAGATAAGCTAATTTATGAAGAAACGGTAAGTGAACAGAGACATGCGGGAGGTTATCTTCAAAGCAATTCATTTCTAATACAAAGAAGAGCTGTCTAAAAGTGAGGACATCTCCCGTCTGATGAATTCTCTGCCCGATCATCTCAAAGCGAATTTCTAAGTGGAATTATATAATAAAATGATCACAGCATAGAAATTTTTCTCTGAGACATTTTCAAAGGAATTTATCTTAAAACTCTGCTCGCTGGTCTAAGAAAAGAGAATCGGACCTGATATTGATGTCATGAATATGATTGACAAAGCCAGTACCAGTGATAGCTCTATGAAAGCATCATCTTCTAACAATATGAAACTGTATTTCGTTTTAGAAGGAAAATTAGCTTATTCTACAAGTGATCGAAAGAAACGCAATATCAAAGTTATCTAAGTAATCAGATAAATTTTTTAGATAAATTGATTTGATCTTAAAGGGAAGCACAGAATATTGGTGATGCTGTGGAGGGATGAATTTGTTTAGTTATTTCTAGGGGGTTAAATAATATTTTTGTTTGTTTTTGTTGTGGCGTAGAAAAATGAATGCATTGGACTAGAAGAGTTCCTAACAGATTAAGAACCAGAACTACCATTGAAGATCAAAACTATGTCTGTTGTGATGCTTGCTTTTATAGAAAAAAAAGATTTTCTTGAATTACTTGAGAATTTTCCAGCAGAAAAAGTAAGGAAAATATAAAAATAAAAATTTAATTATTTTTACTTCCTTTTTATTTTTGTTCCTAGGAAAACTATTTTATGAAGAAGGATCGTGTGTAATTCGCAAGGGAACTCGAATTATGCCAAAAATAATGTGCAGCTTGTAATTCCATTCACCATCGATTCTAATCTTGTGATCGATTGCATCTTTTACCGAATCGTGATAAACTACTTTTCTCTGTAAATGCATCCAAAACTCAAGATCGATCGAAAGCGTGTTTTAGAAAAGATAGCAAGAGTCAGTCTCCGTTTTATTATTATGTCATGGCTGAGGAAGATGAAGATATTGTAGATTAAGATGGTAGTTTTTATAAAGCGAAAACTCAATTCATAGAGCAATACTCCAGAGATCACACAGCTATTGAATAACTTGAAGTGGCCAATCAAGATCTAATAAGTTCAAATAACGGAGATACCTCAAATACTCATAGCTAATAGTTGAGAATGCTTAGAGCGAAGTAGCAAAAGAAATAGAATACCTCAGAATTAATGGTTTTATCCCCATTAACTGGGCGACTCTCCATGCAAAAACAAAAATCTAAGGATGTATTTAATAAACCTTTCATTTTCTAAACTTCAAAGGATCTCACTGAGGAACACAGTAGTGAAATTGGTTCTTCATAATAGAATAAATATTAACCTACTCCTTCTTCTTCTGTTTAGCAATAACCCCACCTTAACCCTTAAAACACCCTGCTTAAACCATATCTACAACCTAGTTTAAGTCCTTATTCTTCCAGTCACAGAAATTACTTAAATACCAGTAACAATGGGAATATAAATAACAGTAATTCGATGTTAATAGATGATACTCCTAATTATGAGAACGCAAATGGTGGATCAATTGTAAATCTCATAACTGAATTAACACATCAATAGCCATTACTAACAAGAGATTACAGCCAAGCAGCACGTAATGAGTTGTATCTCAATAAAAATGAAGATGATAATTAAGATTTAGATAGGAAACAAGAAGATGTAGAAGATACATCGATTTTGAATTTTAATAATAATAATCACAATTTTATGGCAAATAATACTACCAATATTAACATGAATAACAGCAGTATTGGATAAAAATAATAGATGAAATAGCATACAACTTCTCCGTTTGTTACAACTGAAGATTAGAGAATCACAAAGTCTTCTTTTTCATAATAATAATAGCATTATTCAATTGGTGCACTTAAGCAGAGTCAATCGAAAGATTTTTATCTTATCGATGAGCGCAAGGAAGAAGATAGGAAAGGTAGTTTTCAGAGCCCATTCAGCATTTTATAAAGTAAAAATAATCCTAGCACAAGCTCGATGGTAAGGTAGTTGAAGTATCAAAGTGCAGCATACAAACAAACAGTTAATAATACAAATAATATTCTTGAAACACCTCCATAAAAGCGAGTAGGCATAAGTGAAAATGAATTAAATGGTTTTGCAAGTTTTGTTAGAAATAACAGTGCTAATATTCACAATATTGATGAGGAATATGGTAAATCTAAGACTTTTTAAGTATGTTAGTTGCAAATGGTGTTGCTTATGGAGTCTAAAATAGCTGAAATTGATGCGAAAAAAGATTATTAAATATTTTTTCCAAATTACAATTCTGAACTTGTGATTTTTAAGATGCAAAGGGCTAAGACGCGAACGAATAATATACATAGAAATACACACAGAACAACAAGAAAAACAAAAAAGTTGATTTCATCATAGACAATGATTAATAAATGAAAAAGAAGAAAGAAGGAAAGAGACAAAGAGAGTGAATTCAAGAATGCCATTTGTCATTCAGTCCTCTCGATGTTGTTAAGCTTGTATGCATCATTGTATTTTCATGTAATTGAGAGTAATCATAATTATTAAATAAACTATTGTGAGCTTATTTTCTCCCTTTTTAGTTACTTTCAATTTCTCAAAAAAATATACTTTTTACTTTAAGAAAGAAATGATAGCCAGCTACTGATGGAAATTAAGATTATTAATCAATCATAATTCAAATTCCTATTTGGTTGTGTTGTCTCCCTTGGAATTCCTTTGTGATTTTACTATTCAGCCATCCTCCATGTATGAAGCACACACATAGTGAAACTTTTCATTACAGAAATTAAAAATAATAATTTTTCATATGTACTTATTTTCAGAAAAGATTCAAATGCAGTTCAGAAATATCAAAAGAATCGTTTTGATGGGGATATAGATTAATCCCCTGACAATCATTATTCTTCACAAGAATTTCGATTAATTTACACAGAGGAGAACTTCAGAAGGAAAAAACTTTGTTTGATTAATACTCCTCATTCTATGGGAAAAATATCGATTTAATTCACATATTTCTGATTCTCCCATTTGAGATTTCTGATGGTTTGATGAAGAAAAGAAGTGTTTTTTGATGAACATTCAAAAAATATTTAATAATTTTCATAAACACAAATACAATTTTTTTCTCAATGTATTTCTTTAAACCCTTTCATTTGAATTGATATCCCAATGGATTTCAAAAGTAGTATCCATTGGATAGATCTTCTCATTAACGCAAACTTTCAGTTTATACATAAAGAGTGTATTTTATGTAAAAACTCAAAAAATATTTTTATAATTTTCATGGATAACATTTTTAGTGAGAAATATCTATCTAATGTTGTTACCTAAGTGTGGTATATAAATAACATTGATCTTCCTCCCCGATTTCTGACAACCAACCATATCTTTATGGATAATTTCCAAAATCTTGCATTTTTAGTGGGGACTCCTAACATAAATTAATCAAGTAATCAAAATAAAAAAAACTACAAAACAAAACAGAAAGAATCGCAACCAGACAAACGCTGCCTGAAATTAGTAGTCTGCTTGGGGATATACTGAAGGCAAAGTTATTAACGAAAGAGATGGCACATGGGGGGAGAAGGGGATCTGGTTAATCAAGAGGTTATCACAAAAAAGTAATTTGTAGTTAAACTTACATCATATCATACATTTTGAGGAAGGCCGAAATAAAAATAGAAAAATAATGAGAGAAAAACAGCATCTCTACATAGAAGAGGAGCACTTTGAAAAGGAGGAACTTCAGTAGTTTTAGCTACAAGGATCGAGCTCTTAGAACATGAATTACTCGAATTAATCTAACCTCGATTACCTGCAAGTTGAAGCCTCTTCAAACGAAAGCAAATTATTTCAGAATATTCGACAAAATTACAACACACATAGACGATAGATCCTTGATAACACGAGCATAATTTCCTAAAACCTGTAGAAAGATGAAGCGTATTTAGAAGGGACTCCTTCAAACTTAAACACTTCTTAAGTGGTTCCCAATGGAGTAACATATTCTCCTCAGATAATTTCATTAAGATAAGAATCTTCTTCTCCTGACTCTAGATCCAAATCTAATGTGTTTGTCCCTGTCAATAACAACAACAATACTTTTCTTAGGTCACCAAAACGAGTAGGATTAGGTTCTATGGCACATTAATAGCATTTATCTCATACTGATCTGAAATCTAAAATGACTGCAATAACAGCAATTAGTTCTTTACGAGCAAGTTTATTAGCGAAGAGATTTGCTTAGAAACTCAAACTCAAAGCTAGATCGTAGCTGTTTATGAAATTGACTGATAGGTAATTCAAACTCATTGGAGACCTATCATGTTATGTACAATACTACCATAAATAATTTGTAAGAAAAAGAAGAAGGAAATAATATTATTCTTTGTCTTTTTTGTAAATCCTTCGTTTTAAGACAATTACTACTCAATTAATTATTCCCCCACACTTAGAATCAGTATTATATTTTCTTTTGTTTTTTTATTGATTTATCATCATAACAGCACTCCAACATCACATTCCTTCATTTCTGCTTCTCTTCTGCTCGAAGTAATTAACTTTCTTACAGACTAATATTTTTGCTTTTTGAACATATTCTTTTTTTTCCAGACACGCTGAGTTTCTGTATCAAATCTGAAAGTTTTCTCCTTCAACCAGTAACTTTTTTTAGAATTAAAATATGAAAATCTCAACAACACAACAATGATAATTTTGAAGATAATCATTTCTTTGAAATTAGAATTCATTGTTTCATATTCTTTGGAATGTCATTAGCTTTCTGTTCATGGTTGCGTTGCTGATAATTATACCCGTTAATTTCTGCTTTGGAGAACCTATTTTCAGCTGGAATAATGAACTTATTGATTTCGCTGCTATCTTCTAACTTATCTACATAACCATTAAGCTAAATTAAGTAAATATTTTTGAATCAGACAATAGCGCTTTTATTATTCATAATAAGGTTTGATTTTTTCAAGGGAATCTACAAACGAGGTGCACTTATCAAGAAACGAACGTTGATCATCAAAAACTACATATCTAAATCTCAATTCTGGTAATATTAAGTGCAAAATTATTCAGAAATTATTTCGAAAATAATTATTTTTTTGTGTCCAAAAGGATAGACATTTTGATTTTATTCACGTTCACAGCATCTTTAGATTTCTAAAGTTCGCAATTTCTTTAGTTATCAATTATCCTGAAACTTGGAAATGTTATGGAGATGTATGATAACATTCTAAATACACTTGAGATCAAGTAGAAAAATAAACATATTGGTGTGCTTCTAAAAGTTGCATTTTAAATTCTATTAATCGCACATTTAGCTGGATGTTTTTTCATTAAACTTGCACAAACTAACAAAGAATCAAAAAATTGGGTTAATTCTGTTGGGATTGATGAAGATAACCAAGTGGATGTTTATATTTCTGCCATATACTGGTCAGTAATTACAATGATCACTGTTGGTTATGGTGATATTACACCAAAAAATAAATGTAATTCTTTCAATTTGATTTCTGATTTTTTTAAAAATAATTTTATGGTATTTGCTATTACGCAGAGGAGAAGATTTATGTGATATTTGTGAGTATAATCTCATGCGGGATATTCGGATATTCACTGAATGTCATAGGTAAAAAACAGAAAATAACAACTGAAAAACTAAAAAATTGTTTAATAATTGTTTAACTTATCCATGAATCTCTCTGTTAAGGCTAGATATTTCGCTAATAAGAGGAGAGTAAGATGAGATTTCAGAATCGGATTAACGATATCAGCTCATTCATGAAGAAACGATAAGTGAACAGAGATATGCGAGAAGCTATTTTTAAATATCTCCATCATCTCCATAAAGAGGAACTTCATCAAAGTGATTAGTTTGCGTTGATGAAAGAATCTCTCCCAGGGAACCTTAAAGCAAACTTCCTAGTTGAACTCTATTCTAAAATTATTAAACATCAGCCATTTTTTGCAGATAATTTTCCTGATGAGTTCATCTTGAAAATGTGTCAAATTATCAAAGAAAAGAGAGTCTAACCAGAAACTAATCTTACTGATTTCGATAGAAACAAAGAGTTTTAGATGCAATTTTCTTAGAGATTGTATTTTATTATAGATGGGAAAGTCATCTAGAGAACAACTGTATAAAAAAAAACAATTGTGAAAATATTTGAGGTATTTACAAAAAATATTACATAATATTTTCTCGTGTTTGCTAATATTTTTTTTCATCAAAAAAGAGAGGAGAGTGCATAGGATTAGAAGAATTCTTAACTGGGTAGTTAACTAACTTAAACCCTATGATATTAACCTAGTCTATCGTTATGCTAGCTTACATTGACAAATCTGATTTCATGAATCTTCTTGATTCCTGTCCATTAGAAAAAGTAATCCAATTAATCAAGTTATTCACTGAAAATTAATTATTTTTTGTTATTCTTTTCGAAATCAGGAGAAGTATTTCATGATTAAAGATCAAGTCCAATTCGGTTAGGAAATATCCCTTCTAAAGCAGAATTGCATAGCATGTCTTAGCGATTAACATTTCATCGTTCAATGTGAGCGCTTGCACTTAACTCCAAATAAAGAAAAAATATGTTTTTCTGCTAATATCTCGAGAAATTAAGAACGGGTAAGCCATTTTTAAAGATCAATGCAAAGAAACAATTCGCCTTTTCATTTCCTACCTCCAAACGAAGAAAATATTGAGAACGAATAAATCAGTTAAGATAATTTACCTGAAGATTAATTAGAGATGTCAGCATGCTCACAATAGTAGTAGAATTAAGTAAAACCAAAATAATAATAGCCATAACTCTTAGATCTCAATAACAAAAACAACTTAACACCTATGTTTGTTTCTCCTGAAGGCTAAAAAGCAAGTTGTTATTCAGAATCCTCATCTACTTCATCACCTTCTTCTGCTATACCAAAAAAACGCTTAAGTGCAAAAGCAGCTAAAGACAAGTTTATCCGATAGAGCAAAGGTACTGTTTCGGCTATTGAATTCTAGAATGACCATCAAACAACTACTACGAACATGCTACCTAAAAATAAATGCAAAGATTCCCTTGTGAAAAGCTTTGCTGAGACACTTGCAATGTATGAAAATACTGTAAGGCAAAATATTTTACAGCGCTCACAATCAGATAATCCAAATTTGATAGAGTGCTAATTCTAAGGGATTGTAAATTCCCGTCTCAACAGTAATACCAATAATAAGTATTTTCTGCCTGTAGATGTCTCCAGAAGACACTCTTTCTTTGGTGTCCACAACAGCAACTTCAACATATTAGAATATAATCAAAGAAATCAATTGGAATTACTCCCTGTATCGGAATCCATTCCTAAGTTTAACAGTAATGAGAATGATAATCATAATCTTGTGAAAGACTGTCTATCTAATGTGGAGACTATCCCGCTGAATATCAATAACACCAATGCAGAGAATAACCAAGGGGATCTATCTATTTCATATTTTTCTACAGATTTAAACCACAATCTGCCACCTACAGAGAGATAATTCAACTTGGCTGCATAAAATAATGCCTATTTTAACAAAGATACCGAAGAAAATACCTTAATTTCACAGTAAACCTTACGAAAAGAAGAAGAAACAGATATTACTCTTAGCTGCACATAACTTGTCTCCAAGAGAAATCTTCCGGTAGTGAACCTTAAGAAACCTCCATAATTATCGCAGTAACAATCTAGATTCGACCATTATTAATCAATTGACGATTTCTAATAGAAAGTAATTCCAGCTAAGAACTAGAACTAAAATCTCAAAAAAAGGCAATACCTCAATAAATCATCCCTAATAGAAGGGTTAGCGGGAGATGATGGAGCTACAATAATTACAAATACCTTCACTGAACCTAGGAATGTTGTTTCCAGCAATATCAGCATGTTTAAAAACTCAAATATTTTTAATTCACAAACACCAATGTAATACAAGTAGCCTATTGCAGTATTAGATCTCTTGGATGCCAAGATCTAGCATGGTTAGGATAAAAATAGCTACTGCAATGAGGCCAGTGAGGGAGATAATGAATTGTAATAAACTTAAATATAATTATTTTAACTGGGGATCGCTGTTTTTATGGATTCCAAAGTCATGGAAATAGACTCAATGAAGGATTATGAGATATTCTTCCCAAATTATAATTCTTAATTGCTTCTCCCTAGATTGATGCTTCAGCATTCGATTCTTAAGTCACCTAATAGATCAACTAAAATGAGCAGGTTTAAAATACATTCCTCTACAACAGTTCAAAAGAAAAAATGAGATTGATTACGATTAAAGAAATCTAATTGGTTCTTTGAGATTTGAAATGAAAGGAGAGTAAGGAAAAACAGAAAAACTTCTAAAAGTTTTTTACATGTTTTTTTTCTTGTAACATGAAATTTGAAAAGAAGAATAATTGATTTGTTAGTGTAGTTTAGACACCAAAACCATTTTAAACAAAATTTTACTGAAAACCATTTAAATATTACAAAATTTTCTTTAATCTTGTTTTCGAGATTTGGTAATTCCTCTCTCTTTTTATTTCGAGAGATTCCGAAATGTTAACCGATATCCTCAACATTTTAAAGTGTAATAAAATCATTTGCAACAATTTTATGATTTTGATATGATTATGAAAGTGATATTTGATCTATACTTGCTGTGTAAGGAAGCATAACTAATGCTATTGGTTTATATTTAAACTATTTTGGTCAAATTTTTCATTTTCATAAGAATGTCTACTATGTTTTGTTTCTTCAACAACCAGATTTATTATTTTAGCACCTATTGCTGTATTTTTATTCTTGCAAAATCGTTATTATAATTATTATTTTGATTAGTTTAAGTAAATCTTACTCTCTTTTATTGATTTTTTTCTTTGTTTCAAGAGGAAATTACTTTTATTTTATCAACTATTTTAATATGCAAATTATCTTTTTTTTAGTTATGTATTCTATCAGTTGGATGCTTCTTTTTGTTATTTACCTCCTTTTCTAAAATTTACTTTGGTATTTTTTCTTATTGCATTTGTCTTCTTAAAAAACGAGTTTCTGAACCAAGATCTGCATCATAAAGATCATTAATTTTTTTTACATTTTTTTAAGGGCAAGTTTGAAATCATTTTCTTCAAGATACTAAAAATGTCTTTTATTCAAATTTTTGTTTCTTGAACACAAACAATAAGAAAGAAACAGGAGAGAAGAGTTTAACTGCTTAAGCAATTTGATATGTTTAAATAACAACTCACAGAAAATTTGAAACAAATACTAAATCATTTAAGATATCTTAAGAACTCTAAATTTTTTATAAAAAGCTTGTATAAATGTTATGTTATTTTTGTTTGGTAGTTACTACAAAGTTGGAGTTCTAAACTTGATAGGTTGAGCAAGTTAGAGAGGGGATAGAAAAGAGATTATTCTCCAATATTGGTAATTTAGTTGTTTTCTAAATTGAGAGAGAGCTTTTATAGATTGAGGAGATTCGCTAAAGAGAAAAACAATAATTAAGCTCCAACATCTTCAATATTGTTTTTATTTAGCTTTAGAGTTAGGCTTGATAGATTGAAGAGATTTGCTAAGGGAAATAACAAAGATAACGCTCCAATATCTCCAATTTAATTTCCATTTAATTCTAGGTCTAAGATTGATAGATTGAAGAGATTCGCTAAGGGAGATAACAGAAATTATGCGCCTAAATCTCCAATTTAATTTCCATTTAGTTCTAGGTCAAGGCTTTATAGATTGAGGAGATTTCTTAAGGGAGATAACAGAGAGTACGCTCCTTTTTCTCCTAAACAGTTGTAATTTAAATCTAGAGTTAAGCTTGATAGATTGAGGAGATTTGCTAATGGAGATAACAGAGGTTAAGCTCCTAGATCTCCAATAAAATTGAAATTAAGATTTAGGAATAGGATTGATAGATCGAGGAAATTTGCTAAGGGAGATAGCAGAGATTAAGCTCCTAAATCTCCAATTTAGTTACTTTTTAACTTTAGAGTTAGACTTAGTAGATTGAGGTGATTCGATAAGGAAGATAACAGAGATTACGCTCCTATCTCTCCAATTTAGTTGAAATTTAGATTTAAGGTTAGATTTTATAGATCGAGGAGGTTTGCTAAGGGTGATAACAGAGATTTTGCTCCTTACATCTAAATGTAGTTAAATTTATGATGTAGGGTAACATTTGATAAATTGCGGATGTTCGCTAAGGGAGATAACAGAAATTAAGCTCCTAACACTCCAATTTAATTGCGTTCTAGATTTAGGGTTAGGCTTGATAGATTGAGGAGATTTTTTAAGGGAATAAGTAGAGATTAAGCTCCTAAATCTCCAATTTAATTACTCTTTAGATTTAAGGTAAGACTTGATAGATTGAGGAGATTTTCTAAGGGAATAAGCAGAGATTAAGCTCCTACATCTCTAATATTGTTTTCATCTAGATTTAGGGTTAAACTTGATAGGTGGAGGAGTTTCGCTAAGGGAAATAGCAGATATTAGGCTCCTATTATTCCAAAATAGTTTCCTTTTAGATTTATGGTTAGACTTGATAAATGGAAGAAGTTTGCTAAGGGAAATAACAGAGACCACGCTCCTTTATTTTAAATTGAATTTTCATAAAGATTGAATGACACACTCGATAGATTGACTAGCCTAGCTAGAGAAGACACCAGAGAGTTAGATTCAAAATTTATTAAAGGACTACTTGTAATACTAAATGAGATCCTTGACAAATAGTAGAG
>Ga0302284_1000502_pt1 | contig 18210 bp, 16 predicted proteins | sample III_Fen_E2_1_FD_198760 | JGI IMG/M metagenome (GOLD analysis project Ga0302284, IMG submission 198760) | Peat permafrost microbial communities from Stordalen Mire near Abisko, Sweden - III_Fen_E2_1 | ecosystem: Environmental > Terrestrial > Soil > Wetlands > Permafrost | place: Sweden: Abisko...
AATAAACAATATTTGTATTTCGCTTAGAGAATGCTTACCCGGAAGAAGTCTACATGAGACAGCAACTGATGAGTTTAAACAAAATGTCAGCAGCATCGCAAGTTTAAACCAATAAGAATCCCGTTTTGATGAGATAAAAAGAAAGAAGCTTAACTTATACTGGGGCTAGTACCATAAGATCGCTAGCATAACTCGCATCCCCTCTGGTAATCAAACTCATATACACACATGCATTCAGATTATCCCCAAGAGCAATCCCGAAATACATTTGCAATCCCTTAAAATATCTAAATAATTTTGTATTTTTTTGCAGAAAAACAATTGGAATATTGAAGGAAGCATTCAAAACAGAGAAAACGAGTTCCAGTAGCCCATACAAGATGAGGAGCAGATGATAGTAATGGAATGCACCAATAGTGAAAAGAAACAGCCGAGTAAGTTGAGTATCCCTATTAACCATCAGCACACAAAGACTTTCTCGACTAATTAGAATATGCATACTAATAAACTAACTTTGAATTCTCAACGTACAACTAAAAATACCAATAACACTATCGCAGCTACAAGATTAAACACCATAGCTATGTCTACAGCTGCAACTGGGATTACACCAATAACTTCTAGAGTCGGTAGGATGACTCCAGGATAGTTGAAGTTGCAGAGAGAATTCGACGGCGCTGTTGCAAAAAGTAAAAAAACCAAATGTTATCTTGATATTCTGAAGAAACATCTAAGGACTGATTAGACATTCTAATAAGGATTTCAAGAGGCTTAGAGGATTGCTGCGAAGACGGGAGTTAATTAGACTGGCTAGTGCAATTAGAATACTACTAATACTAGCTGCAATGGCAATCCAAAACCACCTCACAAGAATGCTAGTCCAACGAAGAGACTTTCTAATATTTATAAGACCGTTGGTGGAAAGACTGGGGATATTTCTGCTGCTAGGGATGCGGGAGATCATGGTGATGGGCATTCTTAGCTTGGAAATAAGAGTTGTACGGATAATTATATTGAGAAAGATATTTCTAGATAATCGATTAAGTAGAAAAAAACGATTGAAAAACCAAGAGTGTAGTAGGCTCCACTTTAAAATAAACTACATAATCTTCTTTAGAGTACGAAAGCACCGCTTTATCCACTTTAAAGATACAGTAAAAAGGAAGGATTTGAGAAATGAAAGCAAGGGAGGGAAGGGAGTTTTTGGGATATTAGATTAGGGCTAAGATTGTTATTGGTTTATTTTAATATTTTGTTATGTTTACCCAACAAAGATAAGACACCTACAGATACTTTGAAGAACGTTATCAAATCTGAAAGAGTAGGATAAGAGGAGTAGATTAAGACTTTAAGCTTGGTTACCTAGGCGAATATTATGAAATAAGCTTAGAAATTTAAGGAAAATAATAAAAATATCAGTGTTTATCCATAAGCTTCTTTGTTTGATGAGATAAACTCGAATAACTTTAAGTATGAGGCAGAAATCGGTAAAGGCTCTTATGCGACAGTGAAGCTTGCGATTGAGAGGCAAAGTCAAATTAGATATGCACTTAAGATTTATCCGAGGTTTGTGTTGCTTGATCCCCATAAGTTAAGAAATGTCAAAAGAGAAATTGCGATCTTAAGAAAAATGGAACACCCCTTCATCATCAAAATGCCCTTCGCCTTTGAAGACAAATCCAATGTACCTTCATTCAACGCTCAAAAGAAATAGTTTTACTAAAAGCTAGCATTTTTATAAATTTCTCGATTAAAACTCTCTTTATTTCTTTAATCACAGTAAATCATTGTTGGGATGGAGTATGTGGGGAAGGCCAGTCTGCATAGTTTCCTGAAGACTTGCCACGAGCGCAGACTAGAAGAAGCAGAAGCCAAGCGTTTATTCAAGCAGATCGTGGAGGGATTGTGCTATTGCCACAAGATGAGTGTAGTACACCGAGACATAAAGCTAGAGAACATCCTCCTGGACTCCAACAACAACATCAAAATCATCGACTTCGGTTTCTCAATAATCATTGGTGAAGACAAGAAGCTGAAGATATTTTGTGGCACTCCTTCCTACATGTCTCCTGAGATCGTCTCGAAGACAGAGTATGTGGGTTAAAAGGCTGACATATGGGCCTTGGGCATATTGCTGTATGCGATGCTGCAAGGGAAATTCCCATTTAAGGGCATATCTGATACTGACCTCTTCAAGAAAATCAAGAAAGGAATGTTCATTCATACCCACCCAATCTCAGCCAATGCACAATCAATGATCAAAATGCTTTTATCACCTCATCCAGCTGAAAGACCTACTGCACCATAAGTAACTTAACAATAAATCTCATTTTCATGTTCATTTTAATAAATTTCAAGTTAATTTAGAATTCCCAATTATGTAAGTTGATTATTCTTTTATTTTTAAGATCCTCTAGCACTCTTGGTTTGCAATCTGAACCCTTCAAGCATAAATTCTCATTCCCTCAGCCACTCATCTAAAACTCAACTTCATTCATTATTTATTTTATTCATTGAATCTCTTTTCAATTCCATCTTTATCTTATGTAGCAATATGTTTCATTTCGTAAGGAATATAAAAGTAGCAACAAAAAACAGCGAATAAGTTAGTTATTTTCAAATTAATTGCATTCTTTTCATTTGAGAATGTGTAAAGTGAGAATAAGCAATCTTCTCCAAAGAAGAGAGTACATTTTGTTAGCTTAATATAGCTTTGTTAAATTATTAAAAACAGGAAATCTATCATATCCTTTCTTCAATTGATTTCTTTATTCTTCATGTCTGATTCAGATGGATTTAGTAGTTCTCGAATGAATTCGCAGCAGTCTAAAATGCATTTAGAGGCATATTTCATCCCACCAGGAGCATCAAATCCAAGAAATCCATGTCCCATATCATTAAATATTGTTAGTTTTGCATCTTTTCCGAGTTACCTTTGTTTAGAGTTACAAAAAACAAGGTTTGGATCCAAAATTAGCATGTAAGATATGGATTTAATCAAATGCAATCATTATTTTTAAAGGTATCAATATTTTCATAGATCCATTGTTGTTTTACAATAACTTTAAGAGGAATCGATAGCACTCATCATGGAATGGATCGCAATTTCCAACTGCAATTCTCGCTGGCGGAAATCTCAAAAGGATCTACATTATGCAGTGAAAAAATATTATTTTCTAGGGAAAAAATCTTCAAAAGCATACTTCATTGGAGACATAAATTGGAGATAAAAACGGATCGGTGGATGGATCAAATGGCTCAGTTTTGTCTACATATGCGTTCAAACACATTTTAAGGAACATATGAGGTAAGATCTGATCTTCCAAAGCAAGTAGATAACTCGGTGTGAACGACTTTAAATTTAAATTCAGGGCAGGATACACAGGAACAATCCCGTTTGGTGGACGTATCCCGTATTTTATACACAATGCTGTCAAGGCAACAACAAAGTTCCCACCAGCAGAATCACCAACAAACACGACTCTCTCAGGTTTTATGTCTGGGTTAAAAAGGATAAAAGAAATTAGACATCAACATTTTATTTCGCTTTTTCTTAGTTTTTAAAAAATTTCTCGTACTAAAAACATTGTGGGCATGTTTGAGTATCCACTGGTAAACTTGAAAACAATCATCAAGGCCTTCAGGATAGGCATGTTCTGGAGCCTTTTTAAGAAAAAATAGCATCACTTTTAACTGGTTTTTATCAATATTCCCGCCAATATTACTTTAGCATAATCGATGGAGAAAATTGGAGCCTTCAGTAATTTCGCCCATTTTCTCGAATACATTTAATGCGATCTTGTTCCCATCGCAACAAACCCTCCTCCATGCATATGAATCACCACAGAAGTATGCCATTTTTATGCAAATCCTGAAATAGGTCGAGTTAATCGCTCATGAGCAAGAATTCTAACTTTAATTCTTTATTTATCTTTCCTAAAGAGTCTGCCATAATAAGTATTAGATGCCGAATCTAGTTCATCGAGAGGGAGTCTTTCATCTATCGGATAAGGTGTTATGCTATTCAGAGTGTTGTCTCGCATGCCTTGAAGTACTTTCTCCTTTGTAAAGGCAATTCCTCCTCGATCAAGGAAAATCTTTTTGCAATATTTTATAGATGGTAGAGCAATTTTCACAGCACCGTAAATATAAGTCTTATCCATCATGTTCCATACCTTTATTCCAAGAGCGAAACGATCGCTATTAAGACAAAAAGAGAAACATAATTGTAAAACTTACTCCTATCGCTGTTTTTGGATCCGGTTTTGAGAAGAATATATGTGCTTTTCTCTGAGTAACTGTAGGCCTACATATATAATAAAGTGCACTAATATTCCTTACAAACCATTCTCCTGGCTCCGAAGAGCATTCTCTTCCTTTCGAGTACATTGCATTGCCTAGATGAACAGCTTTTTCAATATTTGAAAAATCCTTTTTCATTTTTTCAGATGGTGCAATTTACATGATTGAAAGGTGCTAATTGATCATCTGCCATTCTTATGAATCTGATCTGTCAGTTATTGCGAAAATGTCTTACTAACTGTAGGCTACAACATTTGGTAGAAATTCAACAAGGGTATTCATCTTCGCCTATGCAATCATCAAATCATGAGTAAAACTGCTGAGTTTTTTAATTGGTTTAGGAATTTAAATCGCTTTGGATATTTCGATGATTTCACAGATGAATTTGTCCAATAAACATAATGTAGTTAGCGTTGCAGGCATATTGACAGAAGATCTATCGGTTCCTTTGATGAACTAAGGTGGGGATTGATCTTCCTCTGGACATATAGGACTAATACCTCCAATAGGAGTCTACAAGAGTACCACTAGAGATCTCAATTAAAAGTGGATTGCATTACCTGTTTTAAGTACATCTCCTAAGATATTTTGCAATTCTTATTTCAACGTAAACTTAGCCATTGCAAATGGAATATCTTCCATGAGAATCTGCACATTCTGGATGCCTAATCAATGGAAAAAATTGAAATCAAATATTGAAGTTATTTTTTTAATAAATTAAAAAATGACTGTAACCAAATTGTCTTTTTTAATTATCAAACAAAAATAATCAGGTTTTTATTCTTTCCCAGAATGAACTTACAAGAAACAAAGACTTGTTTGTCTTCTTCACTGATAAATTGCAACTCTGAGATAGCTTTCGCTGGGTTCTAATACGTTTCGAGTTCTCTTGCTTCCTATTCTTATATCTCTATCTTTGACCGCTAGTCTTCCTCTAACTTTCGGATTATTTTATTTTCAGATTCCTTACCATCGATATCTTTCTTCTTGAACTCATCAATCACACAGCTTTGTTCTTGCTGCTGCGCGTTTCCCATTTGATCTTTATTGTCAACAGGCGTAGTTTTCCCTTTCTCTAGATTCATTTCATACAATCCATCACTCAAAACTTGTGGATTTCTCCTCCCTTCATCAGCGAAAATCTCCATCAGATATACAAACTTAAGTGATATTATTCGCAAATAGACGATTTGATTAAGCGGAGAATTGCGAGAATCAACAGAAATTTAATTACAGAATCGCTTGGGTTTTTATATTAAGAATACCCGAATTGATCACAAAGACAAAGTTATAAACCCAACAATAGATCATTTTCGACTAATTCATAAAAACAAAGTGAAATCAAATCAATATTCTCAAATACATGGCAAAAGATATTTAAATTATCAAAAGATAATGGCAATATTTATGTGAAAAAATGAATTCAAATAGTTATTCCTCCAGCTGAGGATTTTCTCCTTTATTCTTGCTTCAAGAGTTTGCTAATGAGATCTCCACAGATCTTGACACAAGTAGCTGCATACTTCAACCCACTAGGAGCATCAAAACAGAGGAATCCATGTACCATATCATTTAAAAGTGTAAGCTTCCCATCAATGTTTTTCTTACTGTAAAACAATAAAAGAAAATCCAAAATATTTAAGATTGAAAATTCTATGATTTTTAGTATTAACACTCAATCAAAAGTTACAGTAATTTGAGAATGAATCGATAACAATCGTCCTTGAAAGAATCAATCGTCCCAATGACTATTCGAGTTGGTGGAAAGCGCTCTAGGATCTAGTTTTTTGCAAGAAACAAATGAAGAATAGAGACGTAAAAGAAATTGTCAATTACTTCATCGGAGACAACGACAGGAGAGAGGAATGGATCTTTGGAAGCATCAAAAGGTGCTGTTGAGTCAATATAAGCTCCAAGGAGGATTTTTAGAAACATTGGAGGGAGAAGTTGATCATCTAGAGATAAGAGTATGCTTGGTGTAAATTAGTTGAAATTGAGATTCAAAGATGGATAAACTGGTACAATCCCACAAGGAGGTCTCACTCCATATTTTATGCACAACTACGTCAAGGCAACAACGAAATTTCCTCCTGAAGAATCCCCCACGAAGACTATCCTCTCTGGTTTTATGTCTATTCTCAAAAAAAGAGAAAATAAGTTTAACCAGGTGCATTTCCAAATACTAATTTAAGCTAATGATTATTACTGAAAATGTTATGAACATGCTTGAGGATCCATTGATAGACTTGGAAGCAATCATCAAGGCCTTCAGGATATGGATGCTTTGGAGCCTGTTGTTAAGATAATCAATTTATCAATATGTAAATTGTCTTATTTTCCCATTTATTTTATGATTTTGTTGTGATTACTTTCCCATAATCGATAGAGAAAAGTGGTGCTTTAACTTATTTCACCCATTTTCTGCTATACATCTGATGAGAACATGTGCTCATTGCTACAAACCCTCCTCCATGAAGATGAACAATCACAGAACTAAACCATTTAGAGGTTTTTCCATTCACTGGTCTCTTGAGCTGTTCCGGAGCTAAAACCCTTACGGAAATCCGATTGTTTTAGTTCTTTTCGAAGAGCTAATAGTAGTATGAATCCTGTGTTGAGTCCAGATTATACATTGGGAAGGATGCTTGGTCATTAACTGGAGTTATGGTATTTAACGTATTATCCTGTAGTCCTGACAGCACAGAATCCCTGGTAAAGGAAATACCACCGCGTTCGATGTAGATTTTGTTCTTGTACGAGATGGAAGGAAGTAAGAGTTTGACAGCACGGTAATGGAATATCTTATCCACGAAGTTTAGCACCTAAAGTAGATCCAAAAGACAAACAGAAATCAACCCAATATCCAATATGAGTCATAAGTATTTCTCCTTTTTCCGCTCGTTACCTAAATCACAGTGCGTTCATTCGGTGAGGCAAAGAATATTTGCGCTTTTCGTTATGTTACTTCTGGTCTGCAAATGTAATAAATCGCAGCTGGACTAAGGATATTCTTTTGATTCTCTTTTTCTGCTCCTCTAGCTGCCATAGCATTTCCGAGTAAAACTTTCTTGATGATTTCCTGCGTAGCCTTAGCTATTTTCTCAGGCTATGCGATCTAGAAGATTTCGATGTTTTTATTGAGTAAATCCCATTCAGCGGATGTTTCATTCGTTAAAGGTTTTGAGAATATATCTGTTTTACTGAGTGAAGCAGCATTTGAAAGCATCTCAAGTAATAAACAGATTTTAGTATGCACAATGATTAACTCATTCGAAGCAATTTGATAATCATATCGGAAGACAACGGGTGCAGATGTGCTATCACAAATATGGCAGACTTCACAGAAATACTCATTGAGGATCTACATGCCTTCTAAATAAGCGAAATAATTAAGCGAATCTAGATTCTTGCGTGCTTGCTAGCAGATGTCCGAGAATTGATTCAGTACTTCCACTCCAGTGAGGATTAATTTATCCAGCATGGATTCGAATTCAGGAGAAGCTGAAGGTGCTCCAACAGAATCGTAGAGTTTCTCGAGCATTAACTGGAGATTGGAAATACCTTTAATGGGGAGAATATGATAATTCAAGAAAGGAAAAAGAAGAATCAACAAAAAAGAGTTAAAAATATATCCAAAATTGTTGGTTGTTCGTTGAAGCTTACAGACGATGATGTCTTCCTTGAATTCTATTGGAATTGTCACTGCAGATTTAGAGCTTGTCTTCTGAGGGGATTAAGAAATACCATTTATATCTGCAATAAGTATATTGCATTCTTCCATTTTCTGCATTTTGGCTGTTTCATTGACCCTTGATCGCAACAATTGATTCTAGTCATTGCTGCTGTTGTTTTGCGATTATTCCTTACTTTCTTCAGCTTCATTGACTCTTTCCATGCTACTTTTTAAATCCTAAGATTCATCTCGAGAATGCTGATCTTGTTCGTAGATGGTTGGATCTTTTTATGAAGGAGGAGAGGTTTTACTGATTGAAGGAGCCATTCGAAATGCACAGGGAATGATAATAATAATAATAATAATAATAATTATTTTATAAAAAATTCCAATATGATTAGTATTTTATTATCACAGAATCTAAGCACAGAAATTAAAAGAGAAATGTCGGCAATAGACACTTCATAAAAGTGATAAGAATAATATTATCCATGTACCTTTCTTGTATTCAGTAAAAAGATATGCTAAGCAAGCTTAGAACAATCACATCCAGTGAGCTGAATCTGTCACTTCTAGTTCAGATTCAATGGACTAAAAATATTATTTAAGAAGCTTGCTATGAATGTGAGCCGGCTTGGATTATCACTTATTCTCTCTTCAGGAACTAACAATGAGTTCATCGTCTTTTTTGATATGATTTGCTAACAGCAAATCAGCCATATTTTTGGTTTAAAAACACTCCCAATCATAAGCATAGCACATAAACAATACTTGATTCACAAGGGGTTAAAATGATGTTGAAAATATAAATCCCTTTGTGAGAATCCATCTCTGGGATAGGGAAATATAAACCCCAAATCGCAGAACAAGTTCTTTTAATAGTTTTCGTATTATTTAGTCTGGCAAAGGTTTTACGTGATGAGCACACAGTGCTTTTGGGATTCTTGAAATAATATTAATATTATTAATATTTGCGCGTATGATCTGATATATTAGCAAATCAAGAATGTCTTACCAATAACAGCAAGGGAAAGAAGAAGAAGAGGAGGAAAAAGAGGAAATAGTATAGTTAGCGGAATCACCAGAATAAGAGTAGTCTCAATAGCATGAGTTGAATACACCTTAACTAAAGAGAAAGACAAGAGTGCTCATCTGGTGGATACTTTGGTTTATCCAATGCTTTGAAGTTCTAGCTGTGTAGCTATCGCAAGGCTACTTGATCTAGTACCCTTCCAATGATTCTTCTTCTTCATCTTCTTCATCTTCATCTTTTGATGATTATGACTTTAGTTATCTGTCCGAAAATGAAAACATCTGTAGGACTAGTGTATATCTTAATCTTCTCCGTCTAATGCTTATCGCGACAATATTATTATTCTACACTCCCATCAAAATCCTGTTTGCTCGTTATATCTATTTGGGTGTGTTTTCTGAGATCATTACGATTACATTGACTGTAGTGTCGTTGATCACCTCACAGCAATCTGCGTATATCTCCATAATATTTCCTACTCTACGGATTACCTTCCAACTCTGCAACATCACTTCCGCTGTGTTTAGGTACTATCCACTTTCTTATTACCACCCTAAAAATGATATTTTCATTTCTCTTTCTTTTTGTTCAACACAGTCAAGAAGGAAACCAGCATACTAACCTCCTCCTCCGCGGGTTTCTGAGCCTTTAATTCTTTATTTTCATGAATAGCATCTGGCAGGGATGTCCAATATTCGATATATTTACAAAAGCCATTCAAGATTAGGTTAACATTCAAATATCCTTCCTTCTTTTACTAACCCTCTTAGGCACCTATATTATTCTGTTTATCACTCGCTTCTACCTCAGAAACAAATATGATATCGTAGAGCCTGGTGAGGGAATCATATCCAAGGATAATACCAATTCCCAATCTGATAATATCCAATCTTAATCAAATCAAAGTGATTCAATAATCCAAAGCATTCTTTTTATCAATCCTTATTCTTATTCTTCTTCTCCTGATAAACGCATCGCCTGGAGAGAAGTTTTACTCAGTTATTCCTTTTCTTTTGTAATAATATACTTGAATGCAAATGAACCTGCTTTCGGCTAGAATTTTGCATTGGTTTCAGTGTGTTATCCTGCTTTCTTCTTAGCATTCTTGATAATACTCTAAATCATGATCGCTCTTATGACTTTAGAAGATACACTCAACGCAATAATAGTCTTTTTGGTTGCTTTCAATTCGCTTAATCTCTTTTTGTTTTCCAACTACCAAGAGAGTGCGTTCATTTGGGTATTTCAGACAATTATTGCTGCATTAGCTTCATGTAAGCATATTTATTTGAATCCATTTTTGAAGGTTGTATTGCATTCTTTCTCTTTTTTATTTTATTTAGGTATTCCGTTGCTTGTGGCGAACTACTTCGATTAGCAGACAACTGCTAAACAATTCTAACATTAGTGCTTCACATCGTTGGCATTCTTTGCTTTATCTAATTTCACACAGTTTCTGTAGTTCTCAGATTATTCATTAAATCCAGCAGCTTACAATATAGAATCTGTTGTCTTGAATGCTGTATCAATCCCAGTGATTTACTTCCTTAGACATGTTATGAAAAGAATTAAACCTAGTTATTAAGAGTTTCAACCATTTTGAATTAAGCATACGCACAGATAACAGTTTATAACTATTTCATCTACTGAGACAGCTCACAGATTCAGAAACGATTTAGAAATGTCTGATGAAAAAGTCAATTTATTGTATTTTGTAAATAATGAATTAAGGTATTTTCATCATCTGTAACCTGTGTTGTTGTAGAGGGAGCTTTTATGATTATGATTTGTTAACATTTTGCAACATAGCATACATATGAAAGCTATTGAATCTAAAACATAAAATTTTTAGCTTATGAGATATTCATTGTGTGGAGATTTTTTTTACTCATTAGTTTTTTTTAAAATTTGAGAATGGATTTTTCTTGAGTAGAAGAAGAGCGTAAAGTAGGGAAAATACTGAGAGGGCTTTGATTCAGGAGGTATTAATAATAATATTAAGATTTGCGCATATGACCTGAGATTACCAAATCAAAATGTCTTCACAATAAATACAAGGAGAAGAAGAAGAAAAGGAGATAGAGAAACAAGATGAATTATCAGAAAAATAGAAGGAAGAGGAGTAACAGTAACCTGCGCATAATGCACCTCAACCAAACCAAAAAATAAGAGTGTGCATCTGGTGGTTATTGTGGTAGATCCAATGTTTCGAAGTGTTAATTCTGCAATTAGCTCAAACAAAGTAAGTAAGTCCTGATGATCTAAATTATGAAGAAGATGATGAACATAATATCTGCGCAATGAGTGTTGGACTCAATCTGCTTCGTCTCATGCTTATTGCAGTTACACTCATATCCTACACTCCCATCAAAAGATGCCTTAACCGACTTCCATTTGTGAGTGTTTTTTCTGAAATCTCAATGATTATGTTGAGTGTAATATCTTTACTCAGCTATCAGCAATCTGCGTATATTTCCTTGATAATTCCTACTCTACGGATTACTTTCCAACTCTGCAACATCACTTCAGCTTTGTTTAAGTATTATTTCCCTTTCATATTTATCTTATCCAATCCCAATTCCATTCATTCACTTTCTTTGTTCAACACAGTCAACAAGGAAGCACGATTAAGTAACTCATCCTCAGAGGGTTTATCAACCTGCAATTCTTTATATTTATGAATGGCTTTTTTCAGGCGTGTCCAATCTTTGTGGCATTCTTATCATTTACATTTTTCTTTTAAATAACCTACGAAGTTTTAGTAGCTCTTTTAGCAGGCTACATTATTATGTTTCTATCTCGCTCTTACTTACAATATCAGTTTAAAATCCTTGAGTCCGGAGATGACAAGATATCCAAATATGAATCTGATCAGCAATCTGATAATTTCCAATCTTAGTCAAATAAATTCTGGATAATATCCTCGCAAACTAAGACTTCTAATAACCTCATAACCTCCAAAGAACTGTTTCTCAGTTATTTTCTTTGTTTCTTAATAACCTTCCTAAACGCTAATGGACCTGGTTTTAGCTAAAATTTTACTTCATCTTAGAGAATCTATTCTGAGTTATATTTATTGTTACTACTAATGGTGTCTGTGATGGTAAAGTTACTCACTTTGGAAGACACCCTAAACACGATAATTATCTTATCATTATTCTTCAACTCAAGCTATCTCTTTTTGCTTTATTACTATGAGAAAAGTATTTTCTTTCAAATCTTCTAGACGATTATTTCTGCATTATCATCTTGTAAGTATAATAACAACTCTTAACATAAACTACCATTCATTTTTTTGGAGTTTTTTTCTATTGAATGATATTTGATTTGCTTTGTGAAAGGTGTTCCTTTGCTGGTGGTAAACTATTTTGATTTGCCAACAAATGTGCTTCAATTCCAGCAGCAACATTTTGCATCCTTGGCATTCTTTGCTTTATCGCAGTTTATTTAGTTGATGAGCTTCTCCTTTGATGGAATCGGTGAGAAATTCTCAACTATATTCAGTATTGTCTTGAATTCTGTAGCAATCCCTATGATTTATGTCCTAAGATGGATTAGGAGAAGGAAGATGGTCAATTATTAGGGACTTAGATAGCTAGATTAAGATCTTTGAGGTGGTATTTTTTAAATTGTTTTGTGTTGTTATCCATCTAGATTTGTATTAGATTATTTATAAAATAGGTGCTGAGAACAGCAACAACAATAAGCAATTTGCATCAATAATGTTTACTAAGAATTTGCAGAAAATGACAAACAGATAATAAACTGTCTTGAATCTCGATCTTTTTGTAGCTTTCAAAATCATGAGCTATTTAAACCATTAATCAAACAACTAAACAATACAATAATAGGGAATCAATTATCAAATACTTTGGGGGGTGTAATTTGATTCTAGTCGATGTAGAACACGCAACTAACAAATGCGCAGAAGCTATTTACAACCATTGATCATTTTCCTACTGTTTCTACAGATCCTCTTCCTCTAAGTGATCTAAACAAACAGAGTGAGTGTTAACATTAACTAAAGTTAGCAAACCTAAGTCAGAGCCTACTGCTATTTCGACAGCTAGGAATGGTTCTTCAGAGTTCCAACGTAAGGAATAATCCTTCTTTTCTATGATTGGTTCATCCATTGCGTTAAGCTTCTGGATCTTCCAAGAAAATACAGAAAAACATGGATTGCAGGAATATTTTTATTCGGGCTATTCGCTTTGCTGTTTATGATATTTGGATTTGATCCCTATGTAAATGTAGTAGTCACAACAATCTTAGAAACGTGGCATCAGTGCGAGATTATCGATATGCTCACTGTCGTGGTGGTGGTCAAAAGGGCTGGGAAAAAGAAAAGAATTACACAGGAAGAAAAGGAAGAAGAAGTTTAGAGTAATCTTAGTGGCAGTAGAATAAGATAAAACAATTAGGTAATTGAAGAGCCTTCAGAAATAAACTGGATGGCTTCGTCGAAAATAGGCATGGCGTTTTCGATCTTAATTCAAACAGGAACACCTTCGTATTTGTGTGGAATCTTCGGATCGGCAGTTGTTGACGTAACCGTAATGGCTGTTATCTTGAGTACTTGCTATGTCATTGTACTGATAATCACGAGGGTTCTCCTTAGCAGAAATCAAGTTTAGCAAGGAGATTAGCACAATAAAGAAGATGCTGAGTATTATAAAACCTTGATCTTAGCCTGCAAAAAAGACAACAAAAACTGCTTAAATTTCAATTATTTCATAAAATTGCTTCGTGGATTTGCTATGTTCGCATTAGTCTATTTGAACACGAATTCTCCATCTATAAAAGTCTTGTATTCTAGCTTTTATATGATTCTCTTCTAAGCAGTCATGATTCTTCTCTTCGCTGTTTTCTTTAAATTCATGCAGCATCACTCAGAAGCCAAGGATATCTTTCATATCTTGGTGTCCATCACTGTTGTCTGCAATGTGTTAAATTACTTTCTTGAAAATCCAACATTTTACCTATTTTTGGGTTACGATTGCTTCTCGTTGAATACCATCGTTGCAGCTGCTTCGTTCTGTAAGATAAACTAAAACATCGTTTATTTGCATTTGTGTCTAAATTCTCTCTCTTTTTTAAAAACTAGTCTTCCCTATTATCATTCCAGAGTACTTATCTGAGCACGATAGTAGTGAACTTACGATGCAGAATGATTTCCGAATATGCTTAGGATTCTTCATAATATCATTTTTCATCCAAGCTTTTCAATACTTTCCGTATAATCAATATTCAGGCATTGAAGATTTTACGAGCTTTATTCGTGACATGCAAATGTCAAATGCATTCTCTGTAATTATGATCATTCTCACAGTGATTTCGATACCAATCGGATATCTCTATGGATATGCCATGAAGAAATGGTATCTCCCAAAGTACCAAATCGATTACTTTCAAATTGAATAACTCCCTTCTAGTCAATGATACACAACTTCAATTATTCATTTTGGTAACAGAAAAACAAAACGAAGTGAATTCATTTATTTTCATCCCAAGATATTTGAGGTTGCGTAAGCTAGTCAACAACAACAACTACATGCATGTCTATTTATTTAGGGTTACAATAATTTTAAATTCTGGAATCAGAAGCAACTCATAAAAGAGAAGAATGTACATAGAACTTATAGTTAATACATTCATTTAATAGTTTTGATTTGATTGTTTTGGACGACTTAATCAAAGCAAATGCAGGGCAGTCTATGAGCTTCTTGCCCTGCTTCTGTGGCTTCAGCAGCATGAGCAGATGTCTGCATCTCAGACAACAACAAAAGGGAGTTTGATTGAATTATAGATAATCCTTTTCTTGATGCTAGAAACGCCCTTAAGTTTCGTGAGAAGTTTATATTCCGAAGATTCCATGCTCTTGAGTCCTTCTAGAATAGCATCCTCCTCCTTTGTCCAGAGCATATTCTCTTAGTTCGTTGACAAGAAAACATTTAAATCCTTGAAACTGCCACTCAATTAGTCGAGAAAATCAACTAGCTTCTCCTTGGGTAATTTAACTTGCTGTGAGACGTATCCGATTATTTCATTGAATTGATATTCCGGGATTCTATCTTCATCGCTGATGAGGTCGAAGACTTCTTTTGTGAGGGCTTTATCACCTTGGGAAGAAGTTGAATTTTCATGGAAAGCCTTAGGATTATTGATTGAAGGTCTCTACCCTTTGTGCTAGGACTTTTGCTGTTGTTGTTGTTGTTGTTACTGAAGAATCATAGACGGTTGTGCTTGATTATGGCTGCTAAACTTGGCAGGATTCCGAGATAACCTCATTGAATTGTTTCTGTCTTACTTCTAAATATTCTTTTACTATTATTAGGGTTGCTGTTTCTGCTTTTCATGTGATTATTGCTGTTTTTTAGAGTTATTTAGAGCATTATGGCTTGATTTAACTGAAGATTCATTTAATTTTCTTTTTTTCTAAAAATTAGCTATTAGTTACTCTAATTCTTCTTTTTCTTCATCTATCTCACCTTGCTGAACATTCGACTTTTTAGCACTTGGTCGGACTTAATATACCTACTCTGCTCCTCCTTGTTCTTCATCACTACCAAGCCTCGACTGTTATTGCATTGGAGGGTACATACCGTATGGATTCATTAAAAAGGGATTCATATACATTTGCTGAGAGTATTATTATTACTATTGGATTTCATTATCATATAATTATTGATTAGCAGACTGATTTTACCTTAACGGCGATTACTGCATGTGGGGAGGGTACATCGAAGGTGGATACATTGGATAATGTGGTGGGAAGGGAGGGTACTATTAATAAGATCCTGTTCCATAAGGGCTTGGAGGGAACATAGGAGATCTTGGTCTGGATTGATCTTGATCATTGTTTTTGGGGATTCTTGGGGAACGGAGTGGAGTTGAGATTCTATTGCTGTTATTCTCCAGTTAGATTAATCTCGGATCGGTTTTAGAGATGGCATGGAGCATCCTGATATTGTCATTGCTTTTCTCAAACACAAGAAATCCTCTGAGTCCATTTTATTCAATAAAACTGATTATATTCTGATAATCTTCTTTCGTTAGATTCTTCAAAAAATCTTAATATCTCGATCTAATCGAATCGGAAGTCCTTGTGACGATTCCCTCATCTGAGAGTCGCTTGAAAGATCCTGTACTGATGTTGCTTTCTTGGGAAAGACTGACAATAATCTTGAGATCTTCATAAATTGTGTAGGAACTTTTGACTGCAGTTGGAGTTTGCATTGTCATAGGATTCTCTTGTTCATGCTCTCTAAGCACATACTGAATCAACTCCAATGTTGAAATATTACCCGAAATCGAGGTTGACGATGGTGTGTGTTTAGTTATGTTTGGATTCGTTTGGAATTGTTGGTGTTACTGGCTAAACATAACCTACTTTACCTTATCTTGCAAAGCTCTCTCGTAAATTTTGGAGTACTTATTACTAGCAGCAACCCTCCCTCTTGCTACGGAAGGATTCGTCATCTATTACTGGGTAAATGATGGTTAAGACATCCTACCATACTACTAATATGGCTGTTAATCTGAATAATACATATTTTTCTTTCCTTCTTTTTTTCTTTTTCTTCTTTAGATGACTGTGTCTGATGAGTCTGATGTTTGTTTCTCTCCATAAAGTCTTTTGATCGAACCTTCGATGTCCTTTTTCCATCAAATTCCCACCCTCCCTGATAGTTTTCAAATTACCTCATCAGAGAGGGAAATCTTTAATCAGAAAAATACTTATTTTTTTATTTTTTTTGTTCATTTTGACCAAAATATTTTTGATGTGCAAAGAAATATTTGGATTATTTTCCCCAGGAACAATAATTTAGAGTTGTTTTATTTTGGAGAGTGAAGAAGAATATGATGTTTAGAAGAGTTTGGTAAGTTGACTAAAACGGATAGGTATTCTTAAACTTTAGTTTTATTTTTAAACTTTTTCTTGTTTGTACAAGCAAAGCTTGTAGGAAAACAGTAGATAGGCAATGGCAAAACAAAACAAAAAAAAGAACTAAAAATGAACCAAAATAATTAATTTAATCTTTTTTATTAATAAACCTACTCTCTCACTGATTCTTCTTCTTTTTCTTCTTGATTTTATTAATCTTTTGTGGAGGTGATAAAGTGCTTCTTTCTGATTCATTTTATAACTCCTGAGATTGATAAGAATTATTCATACCAGCATTTGTGTTTCTTTCCTTGATTTTACTTATTTTTTGGGTTGTTTGTGATTATTGTTATTTATTTTAGTTAATTCTCTTGTGTTATTTTGAAGAAGAATCCTTTTAACTAATTATTTATTCTCCTCCTGCTAATTCTTCATATTGTAGTTCCCTTTACTGATTATATATCTTGTCCGTCTCTTTAAATTAACTTTTCTCTTCAACTCCTAGATTTTTCTCACTATTAAAACTTTTATCTTAACCATTTTGAATATTCATTTCTTAGTTTCCATCATTCTCTGAAACAATTTCCAAATAAGGCAGCTCCTGATCAGCTAACAACTCCTCAACTTCTGAGTACTCTTAGCTTCTAAGCTATTACATATCTCTCAATTAGTTGTTTACCAAATTAGTCATCTTTTTGGAATTATTGCTATTTCTGTTCTTCAACAATTTCACTTACTAATTGTTATTCTCATTTTAGTTACTTAAATCATTTTTCTCTATCAAGCTTACCTCTTTGCTTTCATTTATTGCATTTTTTTCTGGGATAAGCAGTGACTCCATATTTTTCTAGGTAATATTTCTATCATCATCTTTATTTATTGTTCTGGTTTCATTTAAGCGCAATTACTTATCTTTCTCTATATTATCTTCTTGATTTGGGTATGCATGGTTTTTCTCTTAAGAGCCACAGATTTTTTTGTTTGTTTCGTTTTCATGCTGCTCCCCTACCAACTGCTCAAGATATCTCTCTTGATCTTTTTGCTTCTCTTACATGCCATACCAAATTGCTCCCATTTCTTCTTTCTCTTTCTTTCTTAGAAGCTTGGCTTACTTTCTAACTTCAGATTCTTCTTTACGTTGTTGATCACGTGTTTACTCTATTTAGAAGCACATAAAATAAATTAGCTCAAAAGAGAATCAACAAAGATTTGTCTTAACTCCATTTCTGACAGAGATCATACATTCCTATTGATCGAAGTATCTACTTGTACTCTCCCACTTCCTTCATGAACTACACTAACCCATCCTGAAAGATT